>Ga0208900_1000368_pt1 | contig 28643 bp, 16 predicted proteins | sample AntAceMetag02UKK_FD_184763 | JGI IMG/M metagenome (GOLD analysis project Ga0208900, IMG submission 184763) | Saline lake microbial communities from Ace Lake, Antarctica - Antarctic Ace Lake Metagenome 02UKK (SPAdes) (version 2) | ecosystem: Environmental > Aquatic > Non-marine Saline and... | reverse complement strand
TTCCTTTGTTATCGATTACCGGAAAAATATTCCTATTGGAATCTTCAATTATTTTTACCAGATCGCCCAGGGATGCATTAACATTAACAATATTGAAGTTTGTTTCAACAAGTTTGTGATAATCGAGCAGGGCAAGGACATTTTTGTCCTGGTGGTGGGTAAGCAATTCGCCGCGCTTGGCCAATTGAATAGTATATACTGAGTTGGGTTCAAAAAAACGTATTGTAATAAATGAAATCACAGCGGTGATCATAAGGGGCATGAAAAGCTCGTAACCTTCTGTAATTTCGGCAATAAGAAAAATAGCGGTTAGTGGGGCATGAATTACACCGGCAATTAATCCTGCCATCCCCACAAGGGCAAAATTGGTTTCCGAGATGGTGCTGAATCCAAAATAGTTTAACACTAGTGCGGCCAGCAAACCAACATGTGCCCCTGTAAAAAGGGTAGGGGCGAAGATCCCACCAATACCACCGGCGCCAAAAGTTAAGGAGGTAGCAACCACCTTCATCAGGATCACCACCAACATCAATATAAAAACAGCACTTATGTTGTCCTTAAAACCATAAAACGGACTTTTGTCGAACAAAGTGCTGGTACTGCCCTGAAGGCATGAGTTGGTGGCCTCAAAACCTTCGCCATATAATGAAGGGAAAAGAAATACTAATAGACCCAGTAACGATCCTCCCAGCAAAAGCCTGATGTACCATTTGTTGATCCCAGAAAATAATTTTTGGAAATACATGTAGATTTTGGTGAAATACAGGCTGGACAATCCGCAAACAACACCCAATAAAATATAAGGCCCGGTATCCTGTATTTTGAATTTATCAGCAATTTCTAATGGATACAATACATCCATGCCCAAAAAAAAATAGGAGGTAAGTGCCGCTGTAACTGAAGCCAGCAAAAGTGGGATCAGCGAAGCAACGGTGAGGTCGAGCATGATAACTTCCACTGCGAACACAACGGCTGCAATGGGTGATTTGAAGATGGCCGACATGGCCCCGGCACTTGCCACGGCGAGTAAAGTAACCGTTTGTTTATAGTTCAGGTGTAGAAACTTGGCTACGTTGCTACCTATGGCGGCACCTGTTGCAACAGTGGGTCCCTCCAAACCAACCGATCCACCAAAACCAACAGTAATGGAACTACTGATCATCGACGAAAACATATTGTGACGCTTAAGGTGTCCTTTGGTTTTTGAAATGGCATAAAGCACGCTGGGAACACCGTCGCCAACATATTGTCTGAGGATAAATTTGATAAACATCACCGTGATGAAGATCCCGATGATGGGGTAAACAATGTACATGATATTATCAAACTCAACATTGAACCCGGCAGTAAGCAGGTTCTTAATGAAGTGTACAGCATTTTTAATGATTACAGCAGCCAGCCCGCTCAGAAATCCGATAATAACGCTCAGTAACATCATAAACTGGCGGTTATTGAGGTGTTTCCTCTTCAGGTAATAGATGTAAACTAACAGGCGGTGTAAGGGTTTCATTTTCAGCTATAATATTTTGTCCGGTAAATTCGGCGCAAAGTAAACATTTTGCTTCCAAAGGAGATGTGATTCGATTAGAACTCACTCAAATTTAGTTCATTTCTAAATTGATAAAGAAAGCATACTAATCTATTGCAGGACTATCCTAAAAGCTGGACACTCTTGGGTGCACGACAAATTTTACACTTACCTCATTTGCCTGAATTATGAATCCTCTACGAGGATTTCCTTCGTTCTTTCTCGTCACATTGTTACAATTATGTAACCTCTGCGAGGTAGTCCATGAAATTTCAGGCTGTCCCCGAAGCTAAATTGACAAGTGTCATCAGTAAGGAGAAACAGTTTTATATAGTGGATAAATGAATTTAGAAGTTTATATCAAGTAATTGTAGCGTGCAAAAAAATGTTATTCTTTTTCAAGTAGTATTTTGGAAATCTTATTGGGATAATTAGGAGTGGTTCATACCTCGTAGAGGTTTCAGAATTGTAGTAAAATAGTATGAAAACAGTTTGTAATCCTCGTAGAGGATTCATAGTTTGATGGTCTTTTTAATTAAAGGGAAATTTGTAGTGCACCTACACTCTCAATTCACACTATAAGCCAATAAATTTTAATTTTGCTGAAAATAATAATGATGGACAGATTAATAGTTTTTTTAGTGTTAGTGACCAGTTTCCTTTATTTATCAGGACAACAAAATCAGAATATGAATACGGAAATGAAATTCACAAAAACCATCCAACAGGAAATTGAGGTCAACTACCTACTCTATCTTCCCGAAAATTATTCTAACGAACAGGAGTATCCGATGATTTTATTCCTGCATGGCTCTGGTGAGCGGGGCAACGACATCAACCTGGTTGAGAAACATGGCCCGCCAAAAGTTGCTTCAAAAATGAACTTGCCTTTCATTGTTGTATCACCTCAGTGCCCTGCTGAATATCTTGGGTGGGATACTGATGAGTTAAAGCTTTTGTTGGATGAGATAATAGAAACCTATCCTGTTGACACAGATAGGATTTATATTACAGGATTGAGCATGGGAGGGTTTGGTGCCTGGGAAATGGCTATCAAATACCCGGAGTATTTTGCAGCGGCAATCCCTGTTTGTGGCGGTGGCAATAGCTTAAGGGTGTACAGGATGAAAGATGTTCCTGTATGGGCTTTTCATGGGCAAATGGATAATGTTGTCGCCCTTTCGAAGAGTATGGAAATGGTTGAGAAACTCCAAACCTGTGGTGGTGATGCAAAACTCACAGTTTATCCTGAAGCCAACCATGATTCGTGGACCATCACCTACGAAAACCCTAAGATTTACAATTGGTTGCTCAGTCATAGAAAAAAGTAATTTTGCCGATTAATTTGTTGAATAACACAAAAGCTATTTTCATGATGAAATTGAAAACCGGCCTTATAGGCTTATTGATTGTTATAGGATTTACATTTTCCCTTTCCTCCCAAAATATTCAACTGGAGAAAGTAGAGCCTCCATTTTGGTGGGCAGGAATGCAAAATCCCAATCTTCAGTTGCTGGTGTATGGCGAAAATATTTCAACCACAACAACGGAAATTAAATACAAGGGTGTAAAAGTTTTGGGCTTCAGGACTTTGACAAACCCAAATTATCTTTTTATTGATTTGGAAATTGATCCTAAGGTCAAGCCGGGTAGTTTTACCATCAAATTTACAAAAGATAAAGTAGTTAAGGGCGAATATAGTTATGAGTTAAAGGCCAGGAATGAAGGTTCTGCACAACGCAATGGCTTCGACCAAAGTGATGCCATTTATTTATTGTTTCCCGATCGTTTTGCAAATGGTGACCCTGGCAACGATTCGATGGAAGGGATGCTTGAACAGGCTGACCGGAGTAATCCAAATGGAAGGCATGGAGGCGATATCAAGGGCATCATCAACAACCTCGATTATGTTAAAGATGTTGGTTACACTGCCATCTGGTTCAATCCATTGCTCGAAAATAACATGCCGGCATATTCGTACCACGGTTATGCAATTACCGATTTTTATAAAGTTGATGCCCGTTTGGGAACGAATGAGGATTATAAAACTTTGGTTGATGAAATGCACCGGAAAGGCCTGAAAGTAATTATGGACATGATTTTTAACCACTGTGGCGATGAGCATTGGTTTATTAAAGATTTGCCCTCAGAAGACTGGATCCATCATTTCCCTGAATTTACACGTTCGAATTTTCGTGGAGGTACGGTCTTCGACCCTTATGCATCGGCGCATGATCAAAAGATTTTCCAGGAAGGTTGGTTCGATACCACCATGCCCGACCTGAACCAGGACAATGAATTTCTACTGAACTACCTCATTCAAAATAGTATTTGGTGGATTGAGTATGCAGGGCTTGATGGCATCAGGATGGATACCTATCCTTACCCTTTTGAAGATGGAATGGCTGAATGGGCTGAACGGGTCCTGGCTGAATATCCCAATTTTTCGATGGTGGGTGAAGTCTGGCTGGGAAATCCTTCCCAGGTGGCTGCATGGCAGGCTGACGGGCATGTTGGTGCTAACTATCAGTCGCATCTTCCTTATGTTTTCGATTTCCCGATGTATGATGCTTTTAAACCTGCTTTCACCGAAAAGGTTGGTTGGTCATCTGGGATTATTAAGATGTATGATTTGCTAACTCAGGATTATCTGTATCCAAATCCGGAAAACATTGTCGTATTTGCCGATAACCATGATGGCGACCGCCTGTATTCAAAATTGGGTGAAAATCTTGATAACTACAAACTGGCAATGACATTTCTGGCTACCACACGGGGTTTGCCTCAGGTATATTATGGAACTGAAGTTTTGATGACCGGGCTGGAGCACAACGGGCATGGCGATATTCGCAAGGATTTTCCTGGAGGTTGGGATGGTGATGAAAAGAATGTTTTTATTGGAGAAGGCCTGACAGATGATGAACAAAAAGGTTTGCAGTTTACCAAAAAGCTTTTGAATTGGCGAAGGGATAAAACGGTGATTCATTATGGTAAACTAAAGCATTTTATTCCGGTCGATGGTATGTATGTTTATTTTAGGTACGATGAGGATAACAGGGTAATGATTGTGCTCAATACATCTGATCAAGAAATTGTTTTTGATAAGGATTATTATTCGGAAATGGTAGATGGATACAAGTATGGACGGAATATCCTCAGCGGAAAAACCTACGAACTCGACGATTTTAAAATAAAAGCAAGAACTCCGATGGTTCTCGAACTTCGATAAAGATGAACGAAGAGAGAGGGTGACAAAGAGAAAAAGGGACTAAGGGATTTTTTTTTATTTTACATTTTTTCAAGGGAGGGTGTCTGGTGTCAATCGTCGACCCCGACCTTCCCATAGGGATGCCAATGGCAGAAGGACGTGGCTAATAATATTTGTACTATCAGTTTTCATGAATATTTCAGGTTAAATTCAGAATTCAAGAAATTGAACGAAAAAATCATTTTAAAAATTTATACTAATGAAAGTCAATAAAGTAGTTCAGGGAATATTAACACCATTAATGTTTGTTTTTTTATTTGTTTCCATGGGGCATTTATTTGCCCAGCCAAATTTTCCCGGCGACAACGAGGTTTTTCGCGATGATGTGGTAGCTCGTGTTGACATCACCATCGACCCGGATACTTTGCAGTGGATATACGATAATACCGGGAGTAACATTATGTGGCATGCAACTTTTGAGTTCAATAATGGGACTATTCACGATACCATCGAAAATATCGGTTTTCGATTGAGGGGGAATACTTCCCGTCAATCTGCAAAAAAATCTTTTAAGGTCTCCTTCAATACCTTCGAAAGTGGCCGGAAATATCATGGCCTCGAAAAAATGAACCTCAACGGCGAACACAATGATCCATCTATTTCCCGCTCCAAAGTTTGCTGGGATATGTTAAGGTCGATGGATATTCCCGCCCCTCGTTCCAATCACATGGAAGTTTATATCAATGGAAATTACCATGGTTTGTACATTAATGTCGAGCATATTGATGAGGAGTTTGTCGATTCCCGTTTCAGGAATCAGGATGGAAATTTATTTAAATGCCTATGGCCGGTCGATCTGAATTATCTTGGCAGCGATCCCGATTTGTATAAATTTGACCAGGGTGGGCGCAGGGCTTACGCATTAAAAACCAATACCGAACTGGATGATTATACCGATCTCGCAACCTTTATCGATATTTTAAACAACACGCCCATCAACGAATTGAAGTGTGCACTGGAACCGGTTTTTAATGTTGAAGATTATTTGAAAATAATGGCCTTCGATGTAATGACTTCCAATTGGGACGGATATATTTTTAACAAAAACAATTTTTATCTTTACCACAATACCGAAACCGGCCAGTTTGAATACATCGTTTATGATCCTGACAATACTTTTGGGATAGACTGGTTTGGCATCGATTGGGCAGAACGTGATGTTTATCAGTGGTCATCAAATGAATACAGGCCGCTTTATGAACGCTTATTGGAAGTGCAGGAATTCAAAGATAAGTATTCCTATTACCTGAATCAAATTGCAGAAGAATGGATGAACCCTGATAGTTTCTTTCCGTACCTTGATGAAATCAGGGACAAGATTTATCCCTATGTACAAAACGACCCGTATTATCCGCTTGACTATGGTTATGATATCAATGATTTTACCCAGGCTTTTGAAACGGGTGAGGGCGGCCATGTCCCTTACGGATTAAAGGATTTTGCAGAAGACAGGATTGAATCGCTGAACAATCAAATTCAACTGAACAATATTATCCCTGTAATTAAATACATCAATAACAATTATCCCGGCCTGGGCAGCGAATTAATCATCAATGCTTTTGTTGAAGATGATGATCCTGATCCATTAGTACTGGTTAATTATGCTATTGGGGTTGGGGCTGTAATTGACGTTGAAATGTTTGACGATGGCATGCACGAAGATGGCGAAGCCGGTGATTTAATGTATGGCGCAATACTTGGATCATTTAACATACCAATGACTATTTCCTATTTTATTTCTGCAGAGGATGCAAGTGCACATTTGGCATCGGCTCCCTGCGAACCCATTCAACTTATTTTATCAGGACCATCCGAAGTTAAATTGTACATCAACGAATTTATGGCCAGTAATGCAACTACCATCGCGGATGAGTATGGCGAATTTGATGATTGGATCGAAGTATTTAACAATGGAAGTGATCCAATTTGGCTTGGTGATAAATTTCTGACTGATAATTTCGATAATCCCGACAAATGGCAGTTTCCAGATTACACCATTCAGCCTAATGAGTTTTTAATTATCTGGGCTGATGACGATCCAGAGCAAGGTGATTTTCATACCAACTTCAAATTAAATAAAGGTGGGGAAGAAATTGCTATTAATGATAGCGAAGACTCTGGTTTTGCCGAAATTGATGCCTACGATTACGGGGATCAGGAAACAGATATTTCCGAAGGCCGTGACCCGGATGCAGGTGCTGACTGGATTTTTTATGGCAGTGCCACCCCTGGGCTGAGTAATGGCTTGAGCAGTATTGTTTATGCTAAAAACCATGAAGATGAATTGATGGTTTTTCCAAATCCTGTGAAGTGTCAGGTTGCATACTTTAATTATGAAGTAACAGGTGCAGTTTTTAACTTAACAGGACAGCAAGTATTGAAGTTTGAATCAGCTTCGCAAATTTCTGTTGGTGACTTAGATGCCGGAATTTACATTCTAAAAACAACTGATGCTGTAGCTTTAAAAATTATCATTCAATAAACATAACTATGCTAAACTTCCAAAAAAAACTCTCTCCTTTATTTTATGCAATACTTGCTTTTCCCGCGACAGCGGTTGGTTTTGCACTGTCAACACAAATAGCTGCTCTTAGCTGGATTTTGTCGAAAAAGTACGGCCTCGATATTCATGAGGTAGCTTTTGTATGGTTAGCAGGCCCGGTGGCCGGTATTTTCGGACAGGTGATTGTTGGCCTAATTAGCGATAATGTCTGGTTTATGGGAGGCCGTCGCAGGCCCTTCATTATTATTGGAGGTGTGGTTAGTTCCATTGCTTTTCTTTGTTTACCATACATTCAGGAAATATCAAATATTACCGGGATTACCGATATCATTATCATTGCTTCGGTGATTGCGCTTTTTCTCGATTTATCAGTAAATGTTACTTTCAATCCCGCCCGTTCAATCATTGCCGACCTTACCCCGGAAGGAAAACGCCGGACAGCGGGGTATGTCTGGATGCAGATAGTTTCGGGTTTCTTTGGTGTATTTGCCTACTTTCTCTCGATGCTTTTTGGCAACGAAACGCTACTTTACATTGCAGCAGGCTTGGTTTTTTTGATGGCTGTTTTTCCTATTTTATTTATTGAGGAAACCAAAACAGATGAGTCAAAAAAAGAAGCCTCATCGGATAGTTTTGGTATTTGGCAAATTATCAAAGAAATTTATCCACTTTATGGCTTCCTGGTTTTTGGTGTTTACAGCGTTTTCAATCATTTCTTCGATTGGCTTTCGCCGATACATAATTCCATTTTGATCCTTTCGCTCATTTATTCAGTATTTATTGGTATTGTAATTATTATAAAGGGCTCAAAAAATCCAAGTGACAATAATGAATTTCAAAAGATAATGTTGGCACATTCGTTTACCTGGGTTGCATTTCAGAGTATGTTTATCATGTCAGGGTTTTTTATCGAAAATAGAATATTGCCAAATATAGAAATCTCTGGTGTCATCGCCAACTGGTTTGCTGAAAAGCTCACTGGTGCTCAGCAAACTGCTGATTCGTCAATTGGAAACATTGTCTCCCTGGGCTTTTTAATCCTGAATTTTATTGGTGCAATTTTTCCACTCGTCCTCCAGGCCATCGCCAAAAAGATTGGCAGGGTGCGGACTTACATTTTTGCACTTTCCTTCTCAGCCATCGGTTATTTCTACATTGCTTTTCTGGGAACTGTTGAAACAGATTTTTATATAGGGATGGCACTAGCCGGTATTGGATGGTCGGCAGTAATTTCCATTGTTTTTGCTATCATGAGCGAACGCGTCAATCCTTTAAAAATGGGCCTTTTTATGGGAGTTTTCAATTTGGCAGTAGTTCTTCCTCAAATGATGAGTAACGGGGTTGCCCATGTCATCAAGCAAACCAACGATTATCAATTGCTCTATATCTTTTGCGGATTGTTCATTACTGCATCAGTAATTTTCTGGATTTTTGTAAAAGAGCCTAAAGCTAAGGCAGAAAAAGAAAGTGCTGAAATGGTAAGTTCACGTTGATGGAATTTAAAAGTTGAGCTTACTCCGAAATGACATAACAAAAGAATTGCCACCAAAACACCAAAACACAAAAGGCCACAAAAGACAGGAAATCAACAAACTAATTTTAGTGAAATTTTGTGGCTTCGTGCCTTAGTGGCAAAAAAACATTTTTCGGAGTTGGCTCAAAGTTTTATCTTTGATAAATGAAGTCAATGAATGAAAATCAGCATTCCGAATGGAAAAGTATCTGGAAGGACGAATACATGAAAGCCCATATTACTTATGATGGGCTCACCCGTGTTGAAACTTACAATTTTCCTGAAAAAGCTTTGCGCGAGGCTATCTTGAACGCATTGATACATAAGGATTATTCGAGTGCCAATCCCATTCAAATAAGTGTGTACGAGGATTGGCGAATGATTTATAATAATGGTGACTTACCCAGGGGATGGACTACAGAAACGCTAAAAATTAAGCATACTTCCGAACCATCTAATCCTGATATTGCCAAGGCATTTTTTAGGGCAGGATATATCGAAACTTGGGGGCGGGGTACAGTAAACATGGTTGAGTATTGTACACAAGTCGGTTTACCTGAGCCTGTTTTTGAAGGCAAGTGGGGCGGGATTGCTGTTATCTTTGTTAAGCAACAAGGGATGAGGCCATGGGAAGAATCAGATGATGATGTATCCAGTAAATCGAATGAATTTCGGAAAGAATGCGGAAAGAATGCGGAAAGATTTCGGAAAGGAAATTGCATTTGTATTTCAATTAATTGTTTCCAATCCATATATCACTATCGGGGAAATTGCGGGAAAGACCGGTAAAACTACAAGAACTATTGAGAATTATCTTAAGAAACTAAAAGATGAAAAGGTTATTACCAGAAAGGGGCCTAAGCTTGGTGGATACTGGGAGATATTATTTGAAGATGAGGCCATAGGAAGTTGAAGGAGGTTCACAATCGAAAGACCTAGAAAAAGACCCTATAAATCTTCTTTCAAAAAATGAAAGTCACATACTTGAAATTAAAGCTAAAGCATTTTAAACTTTGACTAATGACAAAAAAACTCCAGCCATATATCTTCATAGTGATCTTTTTTGCGGCGATTTTTATTGTCTTCAAATATTCAAGCACTTTTGTGGAAGGAAGCATAGGGCCGGCTAATAAGTATCTGTCCCACCGCATCGAAAATAATGTACTTTACGTCAATACTTCTTCGGGAACCTATTCCATCAATTTTGTAAATCCATCTATCGCTGAGGTGAATTTTTTCAACGCAAAGTTTCCTGTTATTGATACATCCCATTCTGTGATCCTCAAAGATGATAATTCCCCGATTTCATTTACCAAAACAAAGGAGCAACTTGTCTATTATAGTTCAAAGGATCTTAAGGTGGTGGTCAATAAATCACCTTTCGAATTATTTTTTATCCAGGATGATGATACCCTGGTCAGGGAGCGGCAGGGCTTTTTTGATCATGATACCGTGAGTGGGTTCAGGTTTCAATTGGAGGATGATGAAAAGATTTACGGTGCAGGTTTTCGAACTACCCCAACTAATCGAAGAAATCAGCGTTTCGAGCTTTACAACCAGGCACATTATGGTTACAGCCTGAATGCCCCGGACCTGAATTTTTCGGTTCCCTTCGTTGTTTCTTCAAATGGCTATGGTATGCTTTTCGATAATTGTCAGAAAGGCTTTTTGGATATCGATAGCACCCGGAAAAATACATTGGAGTTTAGTAGTATTGGTGGCCGGATGGCTTATTATGTGATTGCTGGAAGTAAATATGATTCCGTTTTATTCCAATACCACCAGTTAACTGGTTTTCAACCCATGCCACCACGCTGGGCGCTGGGTAATTTGCAATCCCGTTTTGGCTACGAAACACAGCAAGAGGCCGAAGAAGTAGTTGGGCAAATGCTAAAAAATGGTTATCCAATCGATGCTTTGATTATCGACCTCTACTGGTTTGGTAAAGGAGATCATGATGTTTTTAATATGGGCGACCTTGATTGGCTGGAGGAATCCTGGCCTGAACCGGAAGAGATGATAAGTAATTTCAGCGAAAAGGGCATCAAAACAATATTGATTACCGAACCCTTTGTTTTACCCGAATCAAAAAATTTTGATACGTTGAGCAGGGTAGGGGTTCTCGGAAAAAACAGTGATGGTTCTACCTACATCCTAAATGATTTTTGGTTTGGTGCTGGTGGCTTGTTCGATATTTTTAACCCACAAATGCAGGATTGGTTTTGGGGAAAATACAAAGCCCAAATCGAAAATGGGGTAGCTGGCTGGTGGGGTGATCTCGGTGAGCCCGAAAATCATCCACCTGGATTGATGCACGAAATTGGAACTGCCGAAGAAGTCCATAATACTTACGGCCACTACTGGCATAAAATGCTTTGGGATAAATATGCTGAAGAATATCCCGATGTTCGTCTGTTCAATTTGAACCGTTCAGGTTTTGCCGGGTCGCAACGCTACAGTATTTTTCCGTGGTCGGGCGATGTATCAAGGAGTTGGGAGGGTTTGCAGGCCCAGCCCACGGCAGTTTTGGGGATGTCCCTTTGTGGATTTCCATACATGCACTCCGATCTCGGTGGTTTTGCTATGGGCGAAAAAGATGAAGAGCTTTATGTCCGATGGCTTCAATACGGGACTTTTAATCCGATTTTCCGTGTTCATGGCGATTTTCGGGTTCCTGTCGAGCCTTATCATTACAGCGATAATGCACAGGAAATTTTGAAGAAGTTTATCAAATTACGCTATCAAATGTTGCCCTACAATTATACCCTTGCCTGGGAAAATTCAATAAACGGTACTCCGTTAACAAGGCCGCTGTTTTTTTATGAACCGGAAAATACGCTTGTTGCCGAAATTGATGATACCTACTTCTGGGGCTCAAATATCCTTGTTGCCCCTATCCTCGAAAGAGGTCAGGATAAAAGGAAACTCTACCTGCCAAATGGAAACTGGTTTGATTTCTTCGATGATCAGAAATTTGAAGGAGGCCAATGGATTGAAAAGGATGTCAGCCTGGAAACCATCCCGGTTTTTGTACGTGGTGGAAGTTTTGTCCCGATGATTGAGGCTATCCAAAATACTGAAGAATATTCATCCAAAAACTTGATTATCCATTACTGGTATGATGCCGATGTGGATGAATCAGAATTTACAATGTATGAAGATGATGGCAAAACGAAGGATGCTTATCAGAAAGGCCTTTTTGAGTTGCTGCATTTTAAAGTCCGCACTTTTGAAGATCTTTTAATGTTTTCATTCGATCGCGAAAAGCACGATTATAAAGGGATTCCTAAGGAAAGAAATATCCAACTGATTATTCATAATCTCAATAAAAAACCACAGTCTATTTTGAAGGATGATATTGTTGTCCCATCCTCAAAGTTCAGCTTTGACAAACAAACAAAGAAACTTACCATCAACTTTTCCTGGCAGTCTGATAATTTGGATATTCAGATAAGGAAGTAGGTTTTACACTAAAGTGCTCCAACTATAATTTTGCTTCCAATCTCAGCGTTTTAACTATACATTTGCATTTAAAAACATTAATAAAATGAAAAAACTTCACGCCTTAAAAAACAACTGGCAGCAATTATATGGAAACGAATACGATTCGCTGTTAGTGGATTTCCTCTGTTACATCGGAGATTTTAAAAATCAACATGTCATCAAGCCGCAGCAGCCGGAATGGTACAAAGATGCCATCGTTTATTCATTGTATGTTGATTTGTTTAATAAAGATTTCCAGGGCCTGACCGACAAATTGGATTACATCCACAGTCTTGGCGTAAACTGTATATGGCTTTTGCCAATTTTAGATTCGCCCATGCGCGATGCCGGTTTCGATATCAGGCAATACACCAAAGTAAGGGATGAATTGTTGGGTCTTGACGCCGATGCATCGGACGATGAAAAGATAGGCGTATTTGCAGACTTCCTTGAAAAGGCGCATCAAAAGGGCATACGTGTAATTTTTGATATTGCAATGAACCATACTTCCGACCAGCATCCCTGGTTTATCGAATCAAGGCAAAGTCCCGACAATCCTTACCGCGATTTTTATATCTGGAACAAAGACACCAATCGGTACAAAGAAACCCGACTGCTTTTTAAAGGTATGGAGGACAGCAATTGGGAGAAGGATGGCGACTGGTTTTACTTCCACCGCTTCTTTGGTTTTCAGCCCGATTTGAATTACCGCAATCCACAGGTACTTATCGAAATGTCAAAAAACCTGATGTTCTGGCTGGCGCAGGGAGTGGATGGTTTCCGTGCCGATGCCATTCCATACCTTTGGAAAGAGGAAGGGACCGACTGCGAAAACCTGCCACTTACACACACCATCGTTAAGTTTTTCAGGGCAGTGGTGGATTACATCAGGCCACATACTTTGCTTTTGGCTGAAGCTTGCCAAAAACCTGTGGAGGTAGTAAAATATTTTGGCGATGGCGATGAGTGCCATGCAGGTTATCATTTTCCACTGATGCCCCAGATGTTCAAGGCCATTGCAAAGCAGAGTAATAAACCCATCAGGAAAACACTAAGCACAAAAGTCACTCCCGAAATCCCTGAGACTACACAATGGTTTACTTTTTTGCGTTGTCACGATGAGTTGAGCCTTGAGTTGGTTTACGTTTCCGAAGAAGACCGTGCTTATATCCATAAAAACTATTGCCACCAGCCCCAGTGGAACTTCCGTGAGGGTGAAGGTATTTCAGCACGCTTGTCGGAATTGATGGAACGCAACCCTGATAAAATCGCCCTAGCTTATTCAATCATGCTTACCCTTCCGGGGACACCCATTATTTATTATGGCGATGAATTCGGAAAATTGAACGACCAGGCTTATTACAAAGAAAAAATCAAGGAAACCGGCAAGGACGATACCCGTTTTCTGGTCCGCGGACTTATTGATTGGGAACAACTTGAAATGGATTTAAAGGATAAGGGTTCATTTTCATCCCAGGTGTTTGAGAAAATTAAAAAGATGGTCAGGATCCGTAAGAAATATAAAACTTTTGGACGGGGGAGTATTTATTGGTTAGAGGGCTTGAAAATGGATGGAAGCCAAAATGAACATATTTTGGCCTATATCAGAAAATACAGAAGCCGGCGGATTATGATTGTTCAAAACCTTTCCAACGAAAAGCAAGCTTTCAAACTTAAAATCCTCTCTGAAATTTCCTGGATCGACCTTTTCGGGAACCAAGCTGAGTACAACGATAAAAACCAAACCCTGACGATGAAGCCGTTTGAGTATTTGTGGATCAGGCTATAGGGAAGGTTACAAGATGCAGGTTTCAAGTTGCAGGTGTGAGGCTCATTGCAACCTGCAACTTGCAACAAAATTCACACTTTTTAGAATTGGTTAAGGTTAGTAACTACATTAATTTGAAAATTTGACGATGTGCAAATTTGTGCATTGCACCACTATGTGGAAAATTAAAGCCCTGCCTCGCGGCAAGGCGGGTACTTCGCGGGAAACAAAAGACCAATAAAATATCGTTAACATGTTAGCATTAGGTGTTTTCGAAGAGCCTAGGGGCTGCTGAAAATCGCCATGACATTTTATAAATCAATATTTCGGTGCGCTGCACCTTAAAAATCACTGTTGATTTTAATTCTATAAAGATTTCGCCACTCCTGCCTCGCCGGCAAGGCGGGCTGTGGCTTAAAAAAAATGGTGCAGAGCACCAAAATCTTTATAGAGGATAAACCGGAATACAAACAGAGGTGCTGCGCACCGAAATATCAGATGCATGATTTTTCAATCATTCCTATAGCGGGCCCAATTGTGTGTTCAATCCAGGATTCCCCGTAGAGCCTGCCCCGCCATAGCGGGTGGATGAACAATTTGATTGAGTTTTTTTAATAGACAGATTTGTCACAAGGCTTATATTTGCAAACAGTTTTATAGAAGTAACCTGCAACTTGCCTGCCTCGCCATAGCGAAGCGAAATTGGGCAACTTGAAACTTGCAACAAATTAATCTAATAGAATTCCTTCAGTTTTAAACTAAGACAAATATTGATAAATATACACATGAACAACCAACTCTTCGACGCAGTAATATTCGACCTTGATGGGGTAATCACCCAAACAGCACTTGTGCACAGTGCAGCATGGAAAAAAATGTTTGATGATTTCCTGAAAGAATGGTCAACAAAACACCATAAACCCTTCCGCGAATTCGATCACGAACGCGATTACCTTCCTTATGTTGATGGCAAGCCACGATACAAAGGTGTACAATCATTTTTGGAACATCGCGGTATCGGTATTCCTTTCGGAGATCCTTCGGATGTACCCGAGATGGAAACCGTCTGTGGTTTGGGCAACAGAAAGAACCAGGTATTCAACGAGGTACTCGATCGCGATGGTGTTAGGGAATATCCAACAACAGTTGCATTGATTAAAGAACTGCTTGCCCTTGGTATTAAGGTGGGAGTGGCTTCATCGAGTAAAAACTGTAAGGTTGTATTGGAAACTGCCGGTCTTCTTGATTTATTCGAAACCCGGGTTGATGGTGTCGTTTCTGCCGAAATTGGATTGCAGGGAAAGCCAGAGCCGGATATTTTCACAACTGCTGCTGATAATCTTGGCGTTACCTACGATAGGGCTGTTGTGGTTGAAGATGCAGTTTCAGGTGTACAGGCCGGCAAGAAAGGGAATTTTGGACTTGTGTTAGGACTGGCCCGCGAAGGCAATGAAAAGGAACTTCGCCAAAATGGTGCCGACATTGTTGTGCAGGATATCGGCGACATCGGCCTCGAAGGAATTATTGATTGGTTTAAAACCGGACTTGATCACGATAACTGGTCCCTCACTTACGTTGATTATGACCCGAAAAAGGAACGCTCACGTGAAGCATTGCTTACAGTTGGTAATGGTTATTTTGGTACGAGGGGCGCATTGGAAGAAGCATCTGCCAACGAAAATAACTATCCCGGAACTTATGTGGCAGGGCTTTACAATCGTCTGATTTCAAAGGTTGAGGGACGCGATATTGAAAACGAAGATTTTGTAAATATCCCCAATTGGCTAAAGATCACTTTCAAAATTGATGATGGTGAATGGTTTGATCCCAACAATACAGAAATACTTGACATATTTAGGGAGCTGGATTTCAGGAGTGGCCTGCTTTCGAAAGTGATGGTGGTGCATGATAAGGACGGGCACGAAACTCTTATCCAATCCGGTCGGATTGTCAGTATGGCTGATCCTCACCTGGCTGCGATAGAATATTCTTTATCACCTATAAATTATGAAGGGAAGATTACCATTAAATCCACTCTCGATGGTAGGATCATTAATGATGGTGTTGTCCGATATCGTCAATTGAAGCAGCAGCATCTTGAACCCATTACAGAGGGAGCTGATGGAATCCAATCTTGGATCAATGTTAAAACAACTCAGTCAGGGATTGAAATTGCAGAAGCTGCAAAACTTAAGACTTTTCTTGATGGTGAAGCTTTTGATGCAAAGCTTGTGCATGAATTTTCTGAAGCGCGTATAGATTCATTGATCGAAGCAAAAATTGCTAAACAGGAGGTGTTGAAAATAGAAAAGACAGTAGTAATTTATACTTCAAAGCCAGATGATGTTAAAGGGCCGCTTTCTTTGGCCCGTAAATCTGTTTTACATGTTCTTGGATTTAATGTGTTATTGGAAGAAAATAAATTGGCTTGGGCCAAAATCTGGGATAAGATTGACATAAAACTTGAAGGAGATCGCCTGGCGCAGAAATTATTGCGGATGCACCTCTACCATTTAATGGTCTCCTTTTCCCCCCACAACCAAAGTATCGATGCCAGCATCACGGCGCGTGGATTACATGGCGAAGCTTACCGAGGGCATATTTTCTGGGACGAATTGTTTATCCTTCCATTTTATGCCATGCATTTTCCTGAAGCTGCAAAGTCGATGCTGATGTACCGCTATCGGAGGCTTGACGAGGCTCGGAAATACGCCAAAGAACATGCTTATAAAGGAGCCATGTTCCCCTGGCAGAGTGGGAGTGATGGCCGTGAAGAGACTCAGGTCATCCATCTCAATCCGGTTTCTGGTAAGTGGGGCGGCGACTATAGTTCCCTGCAGAGACATGTTTCGCTGGCTATTGCTTATAATGTGTGGGAATATTACACAATTACCGGCGACAAAGATTTTCTGAAGGATTATAGCGCAGAAATGTTCCTGGAGATATGCCGCTTTTGGGCAAGCAAGGCTGAACTTGATGAACAGTCAGGCCGCTTCTCAATTAAAAATGTTATGGGTCCTGATGAATTCCATGAATCTTATCATAATGCTGATGAAGGCGGACTGAAAGACAACACTTACACCAACATTATGGTGGCATGGGCAATGGCCCGGGCTGGCGATATCATTGATGTTTTGGCAGAGGAAGAATTGTTGCGTATCCAGGAGAAGTTGCAACTAAGTGACAGGGAAATCAAGCATTGGCAGCAAATTTCAAAAAAATTGAATATTGTTATAGATGATAATATCCTGGCACAGTACGACGGTTACTTCGATTTAAAAGAGTTGGATTGGGATCACTATCGTCAGAAGTATGGAAATGTTTACCGCATGGACCGTTTGCTTAAAGCTGAAGGTAAATCAGCCGATGAGTTTAAGGTGGCCAAGCAGGCCGATACCCTGCAAACATTTTATAACCTTCCCGAAAGCGAAGTGACGGATATACTTTGCACGCTAGGATATCAGATGGGTAAGGATTATCTGAAAGAAAACCTCCAGTACTATCTTCAGCGAACTTCTCATGGTTCGACGCTCTCAAGAGTTGTACACACCCAGTTGGCCAATATGATTGGAGATAATGAATTGAGCTGGAGACTGTATGTTGATGCACTGACCAGTGATTTCAACGACGTTCAGGGCGGGACTACAGGTGAAGGGATTCATGCAGGTGTAATGGCAGGAACAGTCCTGGTTGCTTTGCAGGCTTATGCAGGGGTGGATATTAGGTCTGGGATTGTAAAAATAAATCCTCAACTACCGGCACATTGGCGCGAAATAAGTTTTAATTTTTTGTTAAGGAACAATAACTTTTTCCTGAAAATTTCGGACAGCACAATAGAAATTCATTATGAAGGGTCATCAGCTAAAATTGAAATTGAGGTGCAAGGTATTAAACACATGCTCACACTTAACACAACTTTAACAATCGACTTGCAATAATGCAAATAGCAGTTAGTTTTGTCATTCATAATTTACAATTCAAAATTCACAATTTAATATGTTAAACGACTTAATCACAATAACCCCCAGGCACGATAATGCAGCCAGGATGATTCTCGATAGAATATTAGAACTCAGGGGCGAAACCCCAAAAGAAAAAATGATCATCACTGTTTCTGGTGAAGTGGGGACGGGGAAGTCAACGGTATCAACTGCCCTTGGCCTGATGCTTAAAAAAAGGGACATCCGATCTAAAATTATGGACCTGGATGATTATTATAAAATCCCACCCCTTGAACGAAGAAAATGGCGCCTCGAGAATGGAATAGAAAGTATTGGTTACGATGAATACGATTGGGACAGGGTGAAAAAGAATATTAGCGATTTTAAGGAAAGTAAAGTTTCTGTAATGCCATGTGTAGATTTGATTACTCGCTATACCGATGAATTAACCACAAGTTTCGAAGGTGTGGACATGTTGATCATCAATGGGCTTTATTCGTTAAAGTGCGAAGATGCAGATCTTAAAGTGTTTATCGAAATGACTTACGATGAAACTAAAGATGCCCAAAAATACAGTCAGAAAGAAGATTTTGATTCATATCGTTTACAGGTTATGCAACGCGAACATGAAGTTGTACAGGCCCTAAAATCCCACGCCGAATATTTTGTTGATTTCGATCAGAGCATGTTTCATTTGTAAGAAGGGGAATGGAAATATGGAATAATGGAAAGATGGAAAAACAATTTTAACTTATTGTCATTCAAAGATTCAGAAATTCAAACATTCAAACATTCAAAGATTCGGAAATTCAAAGATTCAAAGATTCGGAAATTCAAAGATTCAAAGATTATGGTTATTAATTTTTGAATTTAGGAATTAGGAATTTTTGAATTCAGAGATATAAAAATTCACACATTCAATATTATCTACCATGTTAGGAGACATACTTTTAATTACCGAAAAACATAGGGCAGCTGCTGCTGAAATACTAAAGCACGTATTAAAGAACAAAAAAGAAAAAATGATTATCGGTATTTCCGGTGAGTCCGGTTCAGGAAAAACTGAGTTGGCCCACACATTGGCAAAACTTCTGCGTAAGGAAGGGATATTTGCAAAGCCTTTGCATACTGATAATTATTATTGTACCCTACCACTCGAAAGGCGCGAATGGCGCAGCAGGCACGGTATCGAAAACGTTGTTGGCTACGATGAATATGATTGGGATGCCATCCATCAAAATATTGACGATTTTAAACATGGCCGTGTATCAGAAATGCCCTGCGTTGACCTGGTGACAGAACAAGTTGATCGTCTAACGACAAACTTTGCCAATGTTGATATGCTCATCGTTGATGGCCTTTATGCAATCAAATCCGATGAAGTTGACCTGAAGGTTTTTATCGAACTCACTTACCTCGAAACCAAAGAAAAACATACCAAAGATGCACGTGGCAAAGAAGTGATGGATGAAGTACGTTGGGCCACGCTTGCCCAAGAACATAAAATGGTACAATCGCTAAAATCAAAGGCTGATTTGTTGATCTCAAAAGATTATAAAGTGGTGGAGGCGTAGGAAGTATTTGGGCTTAAAGTTCCTGTTTTATTATTCGATGAAATCCGGTTGTTATTGTAATATTGCTTTTTATTAATGATTCACAGAATGTTACATAAATATCAAACCAACGTAAGGCTACAAAAATTTAACAGTAAAACAGTTCAACAATACATCCATTCAACAATATAACCATTTGGCAATTTAACAATTCTTCTAAGGCCAAGCTGTTCCCGATTCCTCCATTCCATCGAATGGATTATAATGAATACCCACTATATTTCTGTGTCAGCTCAATCCTATGGTCAAGACCATTATAACCACCATTAATTCTTTTAGTCAACTTTTTAATGGTATCTTCTGAAAACCCTTCGTCGCAAATGCTCCAAAGGTTATTTTTATCGAAGAAGTACATGGCACTGTTGAATGAAAATTCTTCAGCAACTAAATCAGGGTTCGACAGGATTTCTGGATTATTAATGGCCTGTGAGAATGCCTGGTAGTTGTTTTTGCCGGTGAGCTGAAGTGCCCCGCGCCCTCGAAATCTCCAGCCGTCACCTGAACTTTCATCGCCGTTACCCATTCTATTTGCATAAACTAGGCTGGCAATCCTTTCGGGTTGACGGGCGTATTCTTCAGCCATGGCATCACTGGTAAAATATTTCCCAAAAGTTCCCCGTAATCCTTTGGCGGAAAAATTAAGGTTTTCGGAAAAGCGTTTGAAATTTCCGGTTTCATGTCCGGTTTGTGCAAAAAAATGAACTGCACGCATGTGATTATTAATCCCCAGATAAGCCGCACCGGCTTTAAATGTTCCGGGTCCAAATGCTCCATCAGGATTTGTACCTGCTAATTGCTGTAATGTTTTAAGGCTCATAGTTTATCTTATTTGAAGGTTTGTCAAATAAACAAGATTTAAGGGATTAGGTTCATTTGCGACATGAAGACCTGGAAGGTTTTATCTCGATAACCAAGTGTACCCTGGCTCGAAACGGATAGCTAACTTACCGGCCAAACCTTCCAGGTCTGGTACCCGGAACTCGCAACCTGTAACTCGAAACGCCAAATGCTTCCCCTACCAAACATGTACCACTTTTTTGGTTTCAAAAAATTCCTCATCAAAAAATTGAGAAAGTTCATAGACTCTGTTGCGCGTTTTTACCGGAGCCAATTCTTCGGTTAAATCACCACCTTTGAGGTAAAGGATCCCATTATGTAAATCGTTAAAACCAGTTCTTTTGATTTTTCTTTTGCACCAGGTCAAAAATTCAGGAAGTCGGGCAACGGCCCTACTCACGATAAAATCGAATTGCTGGTTGATATTTTCTACACGGCCCTGCTTTCCTTCAACATTTTTAAGGTCAAGGGCCTTTGAAACTTCATTCACCACTTTAATCTTTTTAGCAATAGAATCGGCGAGTAAAAATTGGGTTTCCGGAAAGAGAATGGCGAGGGGAATACCTGGGAAGCCCCCACCTGTTCCGGCATCAAGGATGGTAGTGCCGGGTTTAAAAGAAATTATTTTCGTAATCCCCAATGAATGCAGCACATGTCGTTCGTATAAATTATCCAGGTCCTTGCGCGAAATCACATTGATTTTGGCGTTCCATTCCTGGTAAAGTGCATCCAACTGCATGAATTGTTGACGCTGAATTTCTGTCAAATCCGGGAAATATTTTTTGATGATTTCCATGCAGGCAAAGATACGAAGATTGTCAGGATGAAATAATAGATTATTTTTGGGGAAATAAATAGATGGTCAAATGTTAATGGATATTAGTAGGCCACGTTTAATCTTTTCCGACGACTGAAGTGAGTCCGTATGGATTAACGATTAACTCTCAAAACGCAAAACGCAAAAAACTAAACCGCAAAGTTCGCAAAGGATGCAGTTAAGAATTTATTCCAAATCTATGTTCCAAAACGCAAACCCGTAATCAGCAACCATCAACCAATGAAAGCCACAAATAGCCTCACCTTTAAATTAAGCATTATTATACTTTCAGTTGTATTGCTGATTTTTGCAATTATTGTATATTTTAATTTCAGGATATCACGCGATTTACTTGTCGAAGATGCCAAAAAAGATGCCCAACAAATCACCAGGCTTACCATTAGCCAGATTGAGGATGCATTGAGTACCGTTGAAGAACCGGTTAAAGTGCTATCAAAGTTTATTAATAATTCTAAGGTGAATTCATCTCAATTGAAGCGTATTACTGAACTGATGGTTACCAACAGCGATCGGATTGCAAGTAGTTTTGTGTATTATTTTCAAAACCCCGGAGATACATCAAAGGTGAAACATTATTACCGGGATGCCAAAGCGCAAACTACAGAAAGGGAAATTAGTGTTCCTGATATTGTCCTGAACAGGTGGGTCCAAAAATTGGATGTTTTACGAAAGCCTTATTGGACTGAACCATTTTTTACTAAGGAAACCGATGAACTGACATCAAATTTTATTGTGCCTATATTCGACTCCATTGATGGAGTTGCACAAATGCGTGGCTTGGTTGCCATAGAATTCAGATTAAAATGGTTGAAGGAATTTCTGAAAAAGAATAAGGTTTACGATTCTGATTATATTTTCATAATATCTAAGGAGGGTTACCCGGTTGTGATCCAGGATGATGATTTTCCGCATAATAAAACAGTACTACAGGTTGCCAAGGAACGGAATAATCCGGAAATTTATGAACTGGTCCAGCGGATGATAGCCGGTGAGAATGGATCGGTGGAGATGCATGACTTGTACGATCACCAACGTTCGGTTGTTTATTTCGAGCCGGTTCCTTCAACGAACTGGTCTGTGGGGGTGTTTTTTCCAAAATCTGAGCTATTCAAGGAAATTTACAAAACCACCCTTTTGCTTGGTATTGTTGGCCTTGCTGGCTTCCTGCTGATACTCATTTTCACAGTTGTGATTTTACATCGTCAAACCAGGCCTTTACGCCAACTCTCGGCTGCTGCCAACCAGATTGGCCAGGGAAAATTCGATGTAGCCATGCCCGATATTAATACCCGTGACGAAGTTGGGGTGTTGAAGGATTCTCTGCAAACTATGCAGGATGAACTGAAATCCTATATTAAAAACCTGGTGAAAACAGTCAAGGATAAAGAGAGGATTGCTGGTGAATTGCAGGTGGCACAACAAATACAAATGGGATATTTGCGCCGGGACTTCGATTCCTTTGCAGGCGATAAGAATTTCTCATTGTCAGCACTACTCAAACCTGCCCGGGAAGTTGGTGGTGATTTTTATGACTTTTTCAGGATATCGGAAGATAAAATTTGCCTGGCAATTGGCGACGTAGCTGGTAAAGGAGTTCCGGCTGCTTTATTTATGACGGTTGCTTTAACACTTACAAGGTCAGGAAATTATTCGCAATCATCACTTGCCGCAATTGTTGGCAAAATCAATAAGCAGTTGTGTGAGCGCAATGAAAACACCTACTTTATTACAGCCTTTTTTGGTGTATTGGATTTGCAAAGTGGTGAGTTGACTTTTTGCAATGCGGGACACAATTATCCCTATCTCTTGAAAGGGAACGGACTTTTTGAAGTTCATGGTACACATGGTCCTGCGCTTGGGGTTCTCGAAGATATTAAATATAAAACCGGTAAACTTAAATTTTCGGACGGTGATGCCATAGTTTTATATACTGATGGGATAACTGATGCAGAAAACAGAAAGGCCGAGTTCTTTGATAAATACAGGCTTGAGGACGTGCTGAGGCTAAATCTTTTAAAACCGCCAGGTGACATTACGCGTCTGCTTTATGAGCAGATCAGAAAATTTACTTACGGTGAGCCTCAATCCGACGATCTTACGGTCCTGGCTTTAAAATATGGCCAACCTAGAAAGACTGAAGAGAAGAAATAAGTCTGTTTTCAGATAGATAATTAGAACTTGTTTAAGTGAATTATAGATTTGCTAAAATTCAAAAATCCTGACCCATCGTAAATCCATTGTCGTGAAATTAGAATTTCCGTGTAGATACTACCAATAAATCTTCAATCTGAGTTTACTCAAATCATGGATTCAAGAAATAAGGTAATAAGATCGATGAGGTTAGGGTGCATATCAAAGCTACTAAGGTTATTAAGCAGGAAATAAGGTTTTTATTTCTTTGTATTAAATAGCAAATTCTTAAAAACCTTATTTCTTTCCCCAACCTTAGTACAGCGATCATATCCCAGTATTTCACAAACCTTATTACCTAATTACGCGACATGAACATCTACGAAGGGCTTAAACTAAGTTATTGAAAGACAATCATAGGGTCAGGAGTTCTAAAATTGAATTTTTAGAATTGAAAATCTGCAACTCATAAAACCAGTCTTCAATTATTCCCCCTCACCAAATAACAGAACATAACTTTTTGGTTTTGCCACTTCCACCCAGTCCTCGGGAATCACTTTCCAGTTGTTATTAACCGACGGGGTAATTTGACCTTTTTCTTTCAGCCATTCCATCATATGAAAACGGAGATCCTTTTCCGTAGAATTGACAATCCTATCCTGCAACAATTCCTGCCTGATTTTGGAACCAGCAACAAGGTGTCCACCACCACCATTCCCACGGTACGAGTTAACTGCAACTGTGTATTTTTTGTTCAGGTCAAATGGTGTTCCATCAGCGAGTGAAATAATTTCTACCCTTTCACCTACAGGTTTACTTACATCAACAGTGTAAATCAACCCATCTCCTGAATCGAAATTGTAATAGGCATTTTCCAACTGATAGCCATCACCAAACCTTGATAGAACAAGGGATCCATCTTCATTTTCTTTGAAATTTATCAAGTTGTCTGTTTCGTTTTCCATCTGATTAAACCATAGGTTGTACGAAAACTCCAGGAAATCTTTAATTTCAACCCCACCAAGTTCCATGGTATAGAGCAGGTTTTCGAAACGATAAAGTTTAAACATATCCCGTACATAAAAATCACCGGCATCTATTTGCATATCGAAATTTAGTGGGGCAGCAAAGGAAATTTGAGCACCGCTGATTTCGAGCTGTGCCTGGTGGATAAGATCGATAAAGGGAGAATCGCCAAAGAATGCTTCACGCGAATCAATAATTTTGGTAAAAGATCCTACCGGGCTTCCTACCCACGTTTTAGCTTTGTCGAAGGCCGGTGTAAATTCAGCGATAAATGCTGAGTCAGGGGCATATTCCTTGATATCAATCAATTCTCCTTTCAAGGTTTTTTTGTAATGATTGGTGGTTTTGTTGAGCGATAACCCAATTTCGGCAACTGCAACATTGCGTGCCCTACTGGTTGGCCCCAACAATAATACTTCGTTTCCGGCCCAGTTGGTAAACTTTTCATTCCAGCCATGGTGGTCGTGCCCAACAAAAACTACATCAAAGCCTGGGACTTGCTCTGCAACCAGCTTTGAGGCATTTTCATTCTTAGGGGTGAGGGCCTGTTGCATGTTGTATGAATAATCGGCTCCGGCATGGAATAATCCGATCATTACGTCAGGGTCTTCATCTTTTCTGATTTTATTAGTCCAATATTTTGCCGATTTTATCATGTCCTGAAATTCCATTCCTTCCCAGATGTTTTCGGGTAGCCACTGTGGTATGGCAGGGGTTATTAGTCCAAGAACGGCAATTTTAACACCTCCTTTATTCAATATAACATAAGGTTTAAAATAAGGCTCTCCCGACTCTGTGTCCACTGCGTTTGCTGCAAGCCATGGGAAATCAAAATCGTTATTTAATTTATCATACACAGCATGGCCGGGTTCGATGTCGTGGTTGCCAACTGTGGCCGCATCATAATCCATGTAGTTCATCACTTCCGAACAGATATGGTTACTTTCAGTATTTTCGAAATTGTAATAATAAACGATGGGATCGCTCTGGAGGATATCGCCATTATCCAGGAAAATAACCACTTGCTCAGGATTTGCCCTTTCCTGGTTTACGTAAGTTATTACCTGCGCCAGCGAATGGTCGATCTCGTGGTCTTCCTTCAAATCGTAGGGCATAATTGCGCCATGCACATCGCTGGTTTCGATAATCTTGATGGTAAGTTTTTCGGGCTTTTGAACTTGTGTGCAAGAGACTGCCGTAAGCAGGATGGTTGCTGATAGTAGTAGATGTAGTAATTTTTGCATATCAGTAATAGTAGTTTTTTAAAATAAGCTGTTGATAGATACTTGTCCGTTTACTTCATCTTCGCCCACAGTTTTTTTGCCATTTCACGGGCATAATTTAAAATGTCATCCTCGTTCATATAAACTAATTTGTAATCCCTAACTACCACTTCTCCTTTTGAAATAACATATTGCACATTCTTGGATGAGAGGCCATAAATGAAATGACCAATGAAATTTTCCTGGTTGAATGGAGTGGGGTGATTGTAATCGAGGATCACAAGGTTGTTTTGTCCGTCACCGGTAAACTTGTTGCTTTCAAGATAATAGTTCACATTTCTGAATCGGCGGTATGCATCCTCAAGGCTGATGTTATCATGGGTTTTTCCTGCAAAATAGGCCCATTGGGCGCTGCGGATCATGTCGTTGTGCATGCCGTCGGTGCCCAACATAATGTTCTGCCCCAATCCTTCAGAATTAAAATTACCTACGCCATTGTTCAGGTTGCTTTCGGTATTTTGTACAACCCAGGCTGATGAATTTCTGATAATCTCTTTTTCAGCAGCATTCAAATGGAGGCAGTGTGCCAGAATTGATTTTGGATTATTCACCAGGTTATGCTCGTTCAACCTTTCTACAACTCGCTGCTTATGGTTCATTTTGCAATGCTTTTGATCATATTCATCTTCGGCAACATGAATATGTACCCCTGTATTGAATTTATCACAAAGCAATGAAGCACGGTTCAGCGTATGGTCGCTAACAGTAAATGAAGCATGCAAGCCAACCAGGCCCTGGGCTGATTTCAGATATTGTTCGGTTTGTGAAAATCCTTCCAGTCCAATTTGGGTGCCGTCCCTGTCGGAGATTTCGTAGCACAGCAAATGCGAAAGGCCAACGAATTCAAAAGCACCTGCAATGGTTTCCAACGATCCATCAATTGCAAATGGAGAGGCATGGTGATCGATTATAAAAGTAACTCCTGATTTGAGGCTTTCGGCAGCCGCATACAATGCGCTGGCTTCGATGATATCAAGGTCAAGTTTTTTGTCCAGGTTCCACCAGATGTATTTCAGGATTTCATAAAAGCTTTCCGGCTGCGATTGGGGTGGGGGCATACCACGCGCCAAAGCCGAATAGATGTGATGATGGGCATTGCCAAATGATTTGGTTACATATTTTCCAGCGCAATCAATTACATGGTCTGCATGGATTTTTAATGGGATTGAATCAACAAATCTTAATTTGCCTTTAATACCGGACTCAACTAAAATATGTGACTTTTTGAATTCCAGTGTCTCCCAATCGATATAAGTTGCATTTTTTAAATAGAGGCTCATGGTTGGTGGGTATAGGTTAAAAGGTATAGGGAATATGGTGTATTGGGTGTGTGTGGTGTATAGGGTTTATAGGGTGTATAGAGTGTATAGAATGTGTTGGGAGTGCAATGTTAATATAGTTTCTGAATAAGTTGAAAAAGTGAGTGGAATAGGGGTTTGGATGAGAAGTATTAAACAGTACACTTTTACGGTCCTTTTGCCTTGAGCCGGTCAATCGGGAGATTCCAACTTCCCAATTCCTAATTATCAACATGTAAATCCCCTGAATTCTCATTGATTTAAATTCTCCGCTTTTCCGTTATTCCTTCATTCCACTATTCCACTTTTCCATTTTTCCATCTTTCCTGTCTCAATAATAATGTGTTTCGACAATTGGTTGCCAGAGGTTTCTATAGCTTTCGTCCTGGTATCCTTTGCATATTTTTTCAAAAATACAATTTTTGTGTGATTTGATATCGACGATTTGTGCAAGTGTACAAGGGCTCTTGGCACAAATTCCATCTTGGCACAACGTAGTTTCGTTGCAACAACTTCTGCCCAGCGACCAAAAGAAATCATTCATTTTGGTAACGGGATATCCCGAATGGTTTGCTATAATCTTGAAAGCTTCAATGCAGGCTGACCGCACTGCTTCGTCCGAATCCATAGGTGTTCGTTCGACTAATTGCCTGTGCAACTGCTTATCTATAATCTCGACACAACCCAGACGCAACAATACCCGCTGCATGTGGTAATCCATAATAGGGATGAAGTTTTTAGGGTCTTCGATTTCAAGCAATGATGCTTCTTCAAGTAGTTTGATAAGAAAAGTTGATTTCTTTTGAAATGGATCGGAAAAGGCCTCCATTTTTGCGAGCAACTCATACATCCCTTTGCCATCATTGTAAAGCTTTTGCCCGGTGGAGTTTATCATCCCGGCAATCTGACTAGCAAATTCCTCTATAATAAAATTGGATGCTTCAATCATTAATTCCGCCCGTTCCTTGATCCTGTCCAGAGTGCAGTTATCCGGATGTTTGTTATAGGAAAAGAAAGGCGTCAATTCATCAACAAGTGTAGAAACCGATACTTTTGATAAATATGCCGGATTTATCAACTCGGGTTTGTTTTTAGCTAAATCCAAAAAAGCATGTTCCAGATAATCCCATCCCCAAAGGTTTAAGCCAGGATGATGCAAAATATGGGTTTGATGACAAATGGCAACTGCAAAAAACAGCATCCGGTATTGAACTTCACTGTCAAGGCCCGAGTTGAGAAATTCCCTTTGGTAAAAATCATCTCGTAGTTTTAGTCCGGCAACAACGTCCGCTGTTAGTTTGCATTGCGCCACATTAGCTTTTGCTTGATTATCTGCCATATCATTGAATTTACAAATTATCACATTTCCAAATCACCAAATTAGTCTTCCTATTTCGGCAATCGACACTGTCGGGAGAAATACAAAACCTTCATTTATCAATTGGTTCGACACTGTCGAACCAATTGATAAATGTCTAAGCCAAAACTCTGCAAAGCCTTTCATTTTCTTTAGATTTCCTGCCGAAAATCCTTTTAACCCGGGTAGTTCATTTTGTAACTCCTTTGATATTTGTTCAAGGACTTTACTACCCCAGGCCAGCTCATTGGTTTTGG
>Ga0208900_1000367_pt1 | contig 28686 bp, 22 predicted proteins | sample AntAceMetag02UKK_FD_184763 | JGI IMG/M metagenome (GOLD analysis project Ga0208900, IMG submission 184763) | Saline lake microbial communities from Ace Lake, Antarctica - Antarctic Ace Lake Metagenome 02UKK (SPAdes) (version 2) | ecosystem: Environmental > Aquatic > Non-marine Saline and... | reverse complement strand
AAGGCGGGACAGCCTTTAAAATCAAGCGTCTTGGCAGCCTTAATTTTAGGGGTTAAAAGCTAATTATCCACATAAAAAGCCTTGAAAATATCCCGCCTTAAGTGGGTAGCCTTTTTCATCAACCCCATACTCAAAATCAGCTTCTCCCTGAAAAGAAAATGCTGCACCCCTTTCCGTTGATCGTACCACCCTGCCCCGGACTGACACCCGGGCACGACGTTCCCCCTGCCCCAGAGGGATATCAAGGTTTAATTCCATCACCATGCCCACTTCCAGGCCACTACCCGGATTTATCAAGGCGCCGGAGGAAGAGATATCCTTGCTGCGAAGATTCATGGTACCCTGGGAATGGGTCTCTCCCTCCACAAATTTTAATTGAACCGGGATCTCAAGATCAAACCGTTCAACTGCTCTTTTATTCTCCATGGATGCCATGATTCACGCCCCTTTTTGTTATCTATCTCCATCCATTGTCATGTAACGTCGGTATATATTAGAGGACACTGCATTTCCTGTCAATGTGTGCGGACATCTTTTTCCACTCTGGCTCTAATTTCTCTGGGCTTGGTTTTAACTTTCCCCCAACTCCATATAATTCAGGCCTCCACCCAATGGGCAAGGTTAGAAGGCCTCCCAATTGATTTATGCCCTGCCGTATTGTTTCAATTTTTTTAATAGTGTCTTCCGGGTAATCCCCAGTCGCCGGGCCGCCTCACTGCGATTTCCACCGGCCGAATCCAGGGTCTGCAGCACGGCCTCGCGCTCCACTTCAACCAAAGGGATGTTCTTCATGGGCAAATGGCTTACCTGGCCGGGTTGATCTTCTGTTTCCTCATTGCCCGGGGCAAAGGGAAGATCACCAAGGCTGATATATTGGGACCGGGTCAGCACCACACACCGTTCCACACAGTTCATAAGCTCTCTGACATTCCCCGGCCAGGCATAACGAATCATGGCCTCCATGGCCTCCGGGGCAAATCCTTTGATATCCCGATGATTTTTTTCAGCAAACTCTTTAAGAAAATAAAGGGCCAGCTCCGGCACATCCTCCCGCCGCTCACCCAATGCTGGAATGGACAAACGTACCACATTAAGGCGAAAAAAAAGATCTTCACGAAAGGTGCCTTTGGACACCATGTCTGCCAAATCCTTGTTGGTGGAGGCAATGACCCGGACATCCACCTTTATATTTTTATCCCCCCCAACGGGGGTGACCTCCTTTTCCTGGAGAACCCGTAACAGCTTTGCCTGCATGGCAAGGGTCATCTCGCCAATTTCATCCAACAGAATACTGCCGCCATGGGCCTCTCGGAACCGCCCCTTTCGCTGGCGCTCCGCCCCGGTAAAGGCCCCCCGTTCATGGCCAAACAATTCCGATTCCAGCAGGGTTTCTGTGATAGCGGCGCAATTGATGCGTACAAAGGGGGCCGCCTTTCTGGGGCTGTTAAAGTGGACTGCCTCGGCAATGAGCTCCTTACCGGTGCCCGAAGCCCCTGTGATGAGAATAGTTGCATCCGAAGATGCCACCATCTCAACGGTGTCCAAAAGGGTATTCATGGCAGCGCTGCGACCAATAATGCGCTTCCGGTCAAACCCCTTTCCCAGACGTTGCTTCAGGGTTTCATTTTCCTGTTTCAGGTAAATGCTTTCCAATATGCGGGCCATGGTTAATTTTAATTTTTCAAAATCCAGGGGTTTGGTCAGGTAATCACAGGCCCCTTTTTTAAGGGCATTCACAGCGGTTTCAACGGAGGAATAGGCTGTCATGATCACCACCGGTAAAGAAGGATTGTATTGATGAATGGCCTCCAGGGCCTCCATGCCCGACATGTTCACCATGCGCATATCCATCAGAACAATATCAAACCCAGCCTCCTGAACTTTTTTTACCCCCACCATGCCATCATCGGCCAGGGTGATTTCATACCCCCATCCGCTGAGCAGCGTTTTTACCATGCTTCGATGCCCGGCATCATCATCCACTACCAGCACCCGCTTTTTTTCTTTCATATCTGCCTGCCAATCCGTATCTTTTTCTGGTTACTCGATGATCCATTTTTTGGAGTTAATTTCTGGAAGATGCTTTCCAGGCCGAACTTATGGGCGTTATTAACCCCGAATCATGCAAACCATGAGTTCCCAAAAATAATGCCATAAGCCAAGCCTGCCCCCTCCACAATATATCAACATACAAAACAAAACTGGATCATCGAGTAAAACCCAGTAGGCACACTCTTTTTGTATATATCAAAGGGCATCATCCAACTGAATGAAAAATCGTGCTCCCGCACCCGATGAACTTTCCACCCAGATCTCCCCTCCCAACGCTTCCACCGCACGATATACCATGGCAAGGCCAAGACCAGTTCCATTGGATCGGGTGGTAAAATAAGGGTCAAATATTTTATCCAGATCCCCCGGTGAAATCCCCCGCCCTGTATCTGCCACCCCAATGACAATGCCACTTCGGCCCCGGGCATGGGTCACCGTGACAGAAAGCGTTCCCCTGCTATCCATGGCTTGCAGGGAATTTAAATAAAGATTCAACAAAATTTGATTTACCCGATCAGAATCGGTGTTCAACCACACCGTATCCGTCTCAAAAAGGGTTTTCATGACAATCTGCTGTTTTTTTAAATCAGGGGCAATCAACCGGAGGGAATGATCAATCATCTCTTTGATGTTCACCCGTTTTTTAACAACTGGCACAGGGCTTGCAAATTCCAAGAGTTGGGTCACGGCCCGATTCAGTCGTTCCACTTCCTGGATCATTATCCCTGCCACCTCCCGATCCTCCGGGATATCTTCATAGCGTTCAAAAAACCAGGTGGCAAAGCCCTTGATGGAGCTTAAGGGATTTCTTATTTCATGGGCCACCCCGGCGGCCAGCTTACCCACTGCAGCAAGGTGTCGATTCCGATCCACCTCCTTTTTCATGGCTTTAAATTCCGTTAAATCATGGAAAAGAAATAAATAGCCCGACTGCATTCCCCCCTCACTAAAAATAGATGAGGCTGTCACATCCAGAAGCAACTGGCGGTCTCCATGCACCGTGCAGGAGATCTCCCCGGCTCTCTTCTGGGGGGTTCCCCTGAGTCCTTTTACCAAAACAGCCATCTCAGGGGGCAATTTAATGTCCCCCTGGTTGACAGGCCCAAGGATTTCCAGGGCGGCACCGTTGCGGGAGATAATCTCCATGTTTTTCCCCACGGTGATCAATCCTGCGGGCATGTTGGCAATGACCTCATCGGAAAAGGCCTTCACCCGGGACAATGAACTTCTGGCAGATCGATATCCCTGCAAGGCCACCACACACACCACCCCCACCCCCCCCAGGGCAAAAAAAAGGACGCCCATGAAAATGGCATGGGTCACTGCCTTGTGTTTAATCTGGTCAATTTTTTTCATATTAATGGCTGCAAAAATCACCTGATGCTGACGTCTTTCTTCTCCATCCCCCCGGGGGGAAAAATGGGACCTGAACCAGTCCATTTTCCCCGGCATGGGGGGGGAATCTTTCCATTTTTCATCAAAAAAATCCGGGGGAGGGCAACGGATATTATCCTTATCAATCAGGCATCCAGGCGACACCCTGGAAGGTCTTTTGTGTCTAAACTTTCGGTGTGCTGGCGTAAATTCTTTATATACTTCAAAAACATGGGCACCTTGTTTTGAGGTAAATTCCCGGTGAAAAAGAGGCGATTTTCCCTGATCAAAATCAATGTCCGGCATCTTTTCATATATCTGCCCCACCTTTGTCTCATCACTGTGAGCCAGAATGAGGCCCCCACGATCGGTGATCATCATATATTCAATTTCAGGCTGCTCCGCCGTTTCTGCAAGCAATCTCTGAACCCTTTTTCCCCCCCACCGGGTAGTGATCATACCCGTTCGGGTGCCAGCTTCAAAGGAGCGAATCAGCAAAAGCCCCTTACCGGTGAGCTTTTCCTTTATTCTGCCGTGCTGTTCCCGGATATTATCAATGGTCATCAACACAAAAATGGGCACAAGGATGACAAATATCCCGATGATGACCAGGGGGGAAAGTCCGGGTAGTCCCCCTTTGAGTATTTTAGATCTTATCATATTTTTTCCCTTTGCTGCCCATATCTCAATGACACAATACCGCAGGGCGCATTCCCATTTTCCCGGTTGGAGATTCAACTCTTTGATTTATCAAGATATTTCATTTTGTATCAATGGATGGTGGCTTAATGAAATCAATAGGTTATCTGATGAGCTGGGAAAATGGGAATGCGCCCATACCGCATGTTCCTGCATTGTGGCTCCCATTGATCCGGAATAGTCAAAATCACAGGCAAGCCAGATCTTTAAATTTAATAATGCAAAATAAATACCGGAGATAAAGAAATGGCCGAAGTTATGATCAAGCCCCAAAATTTAATGGGTGTTGAAAAGGCATTGAATCATCCCGTGCTATGCTTGATCCAGCTAACCGCATATCAAGAGGTGGCATGCTTGTTTATTTTTTATCCCTTAGTGGCCCCCCTCTGCTTCCTGGCACGAGGGATGTCTCTGGATACTTTATACCCACATGGATACCTTAAATGGATACTAAGTACCCATATCCACCGTTTCCATCCTGGAGGTGTATCCCACGGAATCTTTAAATATAGTTGTTTATTTTCAGCATTTTAAAAAATTTATATAAAGTTGGCACGTCACTTGCTTTTAAAAACACCAAGAACGAAATCGATTTTCCTTTAAAATTTAACAATCAACATTAGTTTAACCAAGCAACACTTCAATGCCAAGGAGGCACCATGAAAAAACAGACACTCGTAATAACAGCAATTATTTTTACCCTGATGGCCATCACGGCACCCGCCTTTGCCGGAAACTATGGTTCCCAGAACTACAAAGGTAATGAGAACTGTCCCCGATACATGAAAGGCCCCGGACAGAACTGGACCAGCCTTACAGAGGAACAGCAAACACAGATCAAGGCCTTGCATCAGACATTTGTCGATGAAACCGCCAGTCAGAGAGCATCCATGATTTCAAAGCAAGAGGAAATCCGAATTTTCATGGAAACCAGCACACCGGATCGAGATAAACTCATCGCCCTGACCGGTGAACTTGCGGATCTACAGAAAGCTGTCATGACCAAAGGCATTGATTTTACGCTGGAAGCCAAAAAAATTGCACCGGATCTTCGCCTTCCCATGTTCTTCCGCAGCATGGGAATGTTTCAAGGGAAAGGCGGATTTCATGGCCAGAAAAAGAGACAAAAACGTTGCCCACAGCAAAAGGCGTGCCCAGGACAAAACGCCTCTGCCACTGTCAGTGAATAGATGGCACGCCCGCACATGAGTGCTTAGCCACTGGAAAGAAAAAGCGGATGATGTTCCCGTGTGAATAAGCAGAAAATCCATCCCGTTGCAGAAAGTGAGCCCCCCTGCCCTCTTTCTGCAATGGGTGTTCTGATGAGTCTTTACCCTGAAAGCCCATCCCCCCAAGGGACAACCTTGTGATCAAATCCCAGAATATTCTCGTAATCCCCTCCTATTTTTTCCTTGATCCCGTGGTCATTTTTTTGTACAGTCTTTGTCCTTTGAGGGTATTATCGAGGAAATCAACACCGCCCCCTGAGCTAAAGACTCAGGAATTTTCTGGCCGGTTTTTATAAAAAAACACAAATATTAGAATCTTGCTAATCAGGGTGCCAACATGAGAACCATCCCGGAACAGCATACAACAGGAGCTGGAAATGCGTTTATTTGACAGCCACGCACATATTGATGATATCAGTTTTAACGGGGATTTTACCCAGACCATGGAACGGGCAGATGCGGCAGGGGTAAAGGCTGTCATGGTGGTGGGAATAAACCTCGAAACAGTGCAAAAAGCCATGAAGCTGGTGGAAAAGCATGCAAACCTGTTTACTTCAGTGGGGGTGCATCCCCATGATGCCCAAACCTGCTCCGAAGAGGTTATATCATCATTAAAGGCCCTTGCCCGCCATGAAAAGGTCAAGGCCTGGGGGGAAACAGGTCTTGATTTTAACCGCATGCACTCCCCGGTGGATGTCCAGGAAAAATGGTTCATCCGTCAGATTGAAGCCGCAGATGAGACCCATCTTCCCATGATTTTCCACGAACGGGATTCCCGGGGCAGGCTGCTTGAAATCCTCAAAGCCATGGACAATAAAAAACGGCAGGGAGTGATCCACTGCTTCAGCGGCACCCGGGAAGAGATGTTTCAATACCTTGATCTGGGGTATCACATTGGCATCACCGGCATTGTGACCCTCCAGAAGCGGGGTCAATATTTAAGGGAACTTGTCCCCCATATCCCCCAGGACAGACTGCTCATTGAAACTGATGCCCCCTATCTGACACCGGCTCCCATGAAAAACAAAACCCGCAGAAACGAACCTGCCTTTGTGGCAGCGGTACTCAATAAAATTGCTGGCATCCGAAACAATGATCCCCATGAACTTGCAGAAGATATCTGGAACAACACCCTGAAATTTTACAAAATTCCAGAGTTCTCCAGCAAATAATCGGCCAGCACCTCATCTTCGTCTATTTTGCCCTGCTCACATAGCATTAGTATGCTACGCAGTCCCAAATAGACGAATATGAGGCCCTGGCCAAACATTTACATTACCAACCCGAATATTTACGTTGTCCAAAGCACCTATATAAACCTCCGCCCCATGGGCTGGAATAATGAAAGCTTTAAATTTCTTGGCGATAGGTGTGGTTCCTGCCATGAGAATGCACACCGGAGTCACCACAGTAGAGCCCCCGTCGGGGGCTGTATATTAGCATTTTTATGATTTGGATCAGGACATCATATGGCCCACCGCCTTTTCAAGGCCATCCAGGGAGAGCTCAAACATGGGAAAGATGGATGCAATGGTCATAAGCGAATGGGTATATCCCCACATCTCACTGGGCACCGGATTCAGCCACACCGCATGGGGAAAGGTATCAGCGATGAATTTTAATCGTTCAATGCTGGGCTTTCCACTGCGGGCCTGGATATGAATGGAACCGTCCCGGGCCATGAGTTCGTAGGGGGCCATACTGGCATCCCCCACCACAATGAACCGGGTTTCAGGGTCCATTTTCACAAAATCATCAATGAGCCGGGGTTTCCGGTACCGGGCCGGATCATCCCAGACACAGTCGTAAATGGTATTGTGAAAAAAACAGGTTTTCACCTCCTTAAACTGGGATCGGGCATAATCAAACAGGCTTTGAACCACGGGGATATGGGTATCCATGGACCAGCCACCATTATCAATGACCAGCATCACCTTGAGTCTGTCCCTCAGTGAACGATCAAAAACCAGTTCAATTTCCCCTCCGTTTTTCATGGTCTGATAAATGGTCTCATCCACATTCACCTGATCCCGGGGGCCCGTGGGCACAAGGTTGCGAAGACGTTTCAATGCCTCCCCCATCATAGCCTGGGTCAGGGGACCTCTTCCAGAATAATTCTTGTATCGTCTTTCCCCCGCCACCTTTAGAGCTGACTTATTCCGGGACTCCCCGGCCACCCGCATACCTCCGGGATGGTAACCGGAATGGCCCACAGGTGAGGTTCCGCCGGTACCAATCCACTTGTTTCCCCCCTCGTGCCGCCCCTTCTGGTCTTTTAATCGCTCCTTAAAATACTCAATGAGTTCATCCGGGGTCATATTTTTCAGGGTCTTGGGATCAATGCCCAGGGCGTCACTGAGTTGTTTGGGATACTTCAACCACTCATCCAGCATGGACCGGGCCAGGGCATCAACTTCAAAGCCCTCGTTTTCAGGAAGAGGGACGCCCTCAAAATAAAAGGAAAACACCTGGTCGTAGAGATCAAAGTAGCGCTCACTCTTAATAAGGATGGCCCGGGCACAGGTATAGAAATCATCCAGAGAGTTCACAAGGCCATGGTTAAGTGCCCGTTGGAGGGTGAGAAAGGAGGTGGGGGTAACAGGTATCCCCACCTCTTTTAATTTGTAAAAAAAAGGAATAAACATAGTCACTGTACCCCTGAATACTTGATTATCAAATTTTTTATAAGAAAAACTGCCAGCAAACGCCGTAGTTTTTCAAATTTTGTTATGGCGGACCAAGGTCAGACTATGGTCCACCCGAGGCGGTTATATCAAAATACCAACAACAGAGCCCCCGACGGTTCCGTTCCGGTCAGAGCTGTCGTCGGGGGCGGCATTATGCCATTGTAAGTACCCGAGCATATGTTCTTCGACATAAACCCATGAGATATCAAAGACATATATTCATTGAATACTAAAAAACATATGTGTGGGTACTTATTATGCGTTGTGGCAGATTGATCTATCATGACCATTATTTGGAAGGGGTAGCCTAAAAAAAGCGACGTCGTGGGGAAAGCGACTGCACCTTTTCATAATCCGGACTCTTTTTAAACAAGACCCCAAGAAACGGCACAGCCCCCTTGATCAGATCCTTTGCCCTGAAATCCCCATCGGCATTCAAGGCCCGAATCCAGTTAATCAACTCCCGGGTGGCCGGTTTTTTCTCAATCTCTTCCACCTCCCTGAGGGTATAGAAAGAGTCAATGGCATGCTGTGCGAGCTTTTCATCAATATCCGGAAAATGAACGGAAATAATTTTTCTCATCATTTTGGGATCAGGAAAGGCAATGTGATGAAAATTGCACCGGCCTAAAAAGGGATCAGACAAATCTTTTTTGGCATTGGAGGTGATAATGATCACCGGGCGATGACAGGCCTTCACCGTGCGGTCGGTCTCAATGATATCAAACTGCATCTGATCCAGCACATCCAGCATGTCATCCTGGAAATCAGTGTCTGCCTTGTCAATTTCATCAATGAGCAGCACCGTTCGGGTGTCTGCTGTGAATGCCTGGCCAATCTTTCCCATTTTAATGTAGGCATCAATGTCACTGACTTCCCGTTTGGAATCCCCGAATCGACTGTCATTGAGACGGGTGAGGGTGTCATATTGGTACAGCGCCTCAATTAGTTTCATACTCGATTTCACATTCAGAACCATCAGAGGCATCCCCAGATTTTCGGCAATGGCATGGGCCAGCATGGTTTTACCGGTTCCGGGTTCGCCCTTGAGCAGCAAGGGCATTTCCAGGGCCATGGATATGTTGACGATGCTTGCAAGCTCTGGGTCAAGGACATATCTGTTAGCACCTGAAAATTGAGGGTTCTTTTCTCTTTTGGGCGTCATTGGGGCTCCTTTTTTTGTCTTAAAAACAATGTTCCATTTATCATGGCAGGATAAAGCATCTTCAAGCGGTACTCAAGGACTTTTTTGCCCGGCGTTTACAAGTTTAAATATTGACACAGAATACGCCGGATGTTATAAATTTATTAAAAAATAATTCTAACTTCGGTTATTTGGTGCACCTGCTGACCGAGCTAATCGACCTTGGAAGCAAGTAAATATTCGCCCAGCATCCCATCTTCGCCTATTTTGGCCTGCTCACATAGCATTAGTATGCTACGCAGTCCCAAACAAACGAATATGGGGCACTGGCCAAACATTTACATTACCAACCCAAATATTTACGGAAGCAAACTATATTTTCTTTATATTTACCATTTGGGATCCCTGTGGGGAACCCTTTGGCTAAACCCAGACACAGGAGTTCGCTATGATTGGTGGAATTGGCATGCCGGAGCTGATAATTATCCTTGTAATTATTTTAATCATTTTTGGTGCAGGAAAATTACCTGAAATTGGGGCAGGCATTGGAAAAGGCATTAAAAACTTTAAAAAAGCCACAAAAGAAGTCGAAACTGATGACAAAGAACCAGAGAAATTAGATAATGATACAAAATTATAACCAGCACATCTGCTATTTCCAACCGTCTTAAAGACACCATTGATTACCCCCCCAGACAAAACATGAAGCCATCCCCATGATTCCCCGCTTGTCAATCCAGGACACCAAATCCGGGAACATGCCGGACTTCCATCAGGACCAAGCTCACACGGGGGGGATAAAAATAGTCATGGCCATACACTTCAGTGCGTTATCCTTTTTCAGAAAGGATCTGTATTTTTTTGGAATATTTTTTATAAGAAAATCCAGCAGCAAGGTACCGACACCAGAGCCCCCGACGGTTCTGGGTTGGCCCCATCCCCCGACGGTGGCGGCATGATTCCATTGTCTATCTTCGTTATGACAGCCTGTCCTGTCATGCGAGTTCTACATGAAACTCCGTCCAAAAAACCGAGATTATTCGAATTTCATTTTTTGTTGTGGCATATGGTTCTGCCATGATCGTTTATAAGACGATATTGTAATAAACAGCCCTTAAATATTACAATATTGAAATCAATATCAGATAAAACATCCTGGTGCGCATCGTTCAAGGCATGAAGTCCCACTCATCACACCACAAGTCTGTGGCATCTTTTTTGCATCACTACCAATGAATCAGGGAAGTGGTCAAAATCAAGAAATAAGCCCCTAACCAGAAACCAATTATGACAGTGGATGCCATGAAAAATGAGACCGACGCCAGCATATTGATCCAAAAAAGAGATCAATTGATCAAAAATTTCCTGAACCACAAAGAACCCCAGTTTCTGGAATCCTTTGCCGGAATTCTGGACGAATATTTCCAGTTCGCCCTGGGAAAGAGTGATGCGGCGGCTACCATGACCTTCCAGGGGAACCCCGTGGCCCTGGTGGCATTGGGCGGCTACGGCCGCCAGGAACAATGCGTTCATTCCGACGTGGATCTGCTACTCTTATTTGAAAAAAAAATCCCCCAGGAAACAGCGCAACTGATCAAGGACATCCTGTACCCCCTGTGGGACATCCGCCTTGAAACCGGGTATGCCGTCAGAACTATTAAAGAGTGCCTGGGTATGGCATGGGATCAATTTGACGTCCTCACCACCATGTTGGATGCCCGGTTCATCTGCGGCGCATCCCCCATCTTTTTGATGCTGCGGGAACAATTCAGAAAAAAGCTATCATCCCGGCACCAGGGAAAAAGTCTGACCCGCCTGGTTGAAAACGGCAGCCAGCGTCACCAGGATTTTGGTGACTCCACCTACCTCATTGAGCCCAATTTAAAATCCGGCCATGGGGGATTACGTGATTATCACACCCTGTTGTGGTATGCCCGCATCAAGGAAGACATACGCTGTAGAAGGGATCTGGAGCGCAACGGATTTTTATCCCACGAAGAGTACGAAACCCTTGAGGAGGCATTGGCCTTTATCTGGAACATCAGAAATCGACTCCACTACATCACCGGCAGAAAATGTGATCAACTCCATTTTGAACACCAGGTGGAGGTGGCAAAGATATTGGGGTTTAAAGGCAAACACCGTCACCAGGGAGTGGAAAGCTTCATGGGAGAACTCCATGCAAAAATGGATTTTCTTAAACAGACCAATCAGCGGGTCACAGAAACCATTTTATTAGATAAGCGGGGAAAACGCTTTTCCTTTCCAGCAAGGCCCACCCCCACCCCGGGTATCCAGATCCAGCGGAGACGTCTGGAATTTTTTTCCATCAAGGACATTCCCCAAAACCCTTCCCTGCTACTGAAAATTTTCGTGGAAAGTGGCCGGTCCAGGACCCCCCTTTCCATCGAATCCAGAAGAATTGTGGAAGAATTTGTCCATTTGGTGGATAATAAATTTCGCAGAAACCCGTCCCATGTGAAAGATTTTGAAAAGACCCTGGCCGCTTCCTTCTGGGAGTTCAATGTCCTCAACGTCATGCTTTCCACCGGGCTTCTGGTTAAATTTATCCCTGAATTTTCCAGGCTTGTCCACAAGATTCAATACAATCAATACCACCTCTTTCCCGTGGACAAACATTCCATAAGATGTGTTCAGGAGATCAACAGCCTTAAAAAAATAAAAAAAAATAACCCCAGGAGTGTTTTTTACAACACCATTCATAAAGAGGTCCGGAATCGAAGAAATCTGTTGATGGCAGCCCTTCTCCATGACATCGGTAAAGGGGACCCGGCCAGTGAACATTCCCGCAAGGGTTCAGAAATCACCGGAAAAATTCTCAAGCGCTTTGGCTATCCCCAGACAGACATAGAAGAGATCTGTTTTCTCATTAAACACCATCTATTCCTCATTAAAATCGCCACCCGTCGGGATATCAGCGATGAAGAAACCGTTGTTCTATGCGCCCACAAAATAAACCGGGTGGGACGCTTGAGAATGCTTTATCTTCTCACCGTGGCCGATTCCCGGGCCACCGGCCCCAAAGCCTGGAATGAGTGGACGGAAAACCTGCTCAAAGAACTTTTTCTGAAAACAATGGGAATTTTAAAAAAGGGGGAACTTGCCTCCCGGAGGGCCGCCAAAACTATCCAAAAGAAAAAAGCCGATGTGATGGCCCTTAAAAATCCGTCATGGGATGAAAACACCCTGACCCGGGCACTGGATTCCATGGCCCATCGCTATCTGCTCTATGTTTCCCCGGAAGAAATCATTGAACACCTTGACCTGCATAAGAAACTCGGTGATAATGACTTTTTATGGAAAATTAAAAAGGTAGCGGATGCCGACATCCGGACCATTGCGATCTGTGGAAAAGATATCCCGGGATTTTTCTTTAAACTTGCCGGTGTATTTTTTCTTAATGGTCTGAACATTGTGGGCTCCCAGGCATACACTTGGGGAAACAACACTGCCATGGATATTTTTAAAGTCATGCCCCCCAGGGACCGGCTCTTTGAAACAGAAAAATGGGAAAAAGCAAAAAAGGATCTGTATCTTGCCATTGCAGATGATTGTTTTCTTAATCGATTAAAAAAGAAACTGCCTGAAACACTGACATCTTCATCGGGCCAGGCCCCCATCCCCAATCGGGTTAAAATTGACAACGAAACCTCCAGTTTTTTCACCATTGTTGAAGTCTTTACCTATGATTTTCCCGGCCTTCTTTTTGCCATCACCCATGCCCTGTTTCTCCAGGGACTGGACGTGAGGATTGCCATGGCAGCCACCAAGGTGGATCAGGTGGTGGATGTTTTTTATGTCAAAACCCTTCATGACGAGAAACTCATAGAACCCCATGGCATTGAGTCCACAAAACAGGCCATCCTCGACGCGCTTCCAGAGCTTATCCTTGAAAAAAAGCCCAGCTGACCCACCCAGACACAGCTATCCAGGCTTGGCTATCACTCAACTTTCTGATGGATAAATCCGGGAGGGGAGGGGGCAGGCAGGATTGCGCCACAACAAACAATTAAAATGCGGGAGATAGCGTGCGGGGTTTTGATTCCCATGAACCCACAAACTCAGTACCCAGTAACCGCTTTTTCTTACAAAGGAGATAACAATGAAAAAAATCGAAGCCATTATCAAACCCTTTAAACTGGATGATGTAAAAGAATCCCTGAACGAAATCGGTATCCAGGGGATGACCATCTCCGAAGTAAAAGGCTATGGCCGCCAGAAAGGCCACAAAGAGATTTACCGAGGGGCTGAATATGTGGTGGATTTTGTACCCAAAATTAAAATTGAAATTCTGGTGGCTAAAGAACGGGTCGAAGAGGTAATTGACAGCATCTGCAAAGCCGCCAACACAGGCAAAATCGGTGATGGTAAGATATTTGTACTTCCCGTTGACCAGGTGATCCGGGTCAGAACAGGGGAAAGGGGCACCCAGGCACTGTAAGCCACAGCCCAACTACCACCAGAAAAGATAAGGAAACAAAAAATGACACCAGAACAAATCATTTCAAAAATCAAAGAAAAAAAAATCAGGGTCATTGATCTCCGTTACATGGATTTTCCGGGCACCTGGCAACATTTTACTGTGCCGGCATGCGAAGTAACCGAAGCCTCCTTTGAGGACGGATTTGGATTTGACGGCTCCAGCATGCGGGCATGGCAGAACATTGACAACAGCGATATGGTGGTGGTGCCGGACCCTGACACAGCCAAGATGGACCCCTTTTTTGAAGAACCCACCCTGGTGCTCCTGGGGGACATAAAGGACCCCATCACCGGAGAACCCTACAGCCGTGACCCCCGTTACATTGCCCGGAAGACCGAACAATACATTAAAAGCACGGGTATTGGCGACACCATCTTTGTGGGACCGGAGCCAGAATTCTTTATTTTCAATAACATCCGATTTGCCTCGGAAAACAATGCCGCCTTCTATGAAATTGATTCCGATGAAGGCATCTGGAATTCAGGTCGGGAAGAGCTGCCCAACACCGGATACAAAATCCGGCATAAACAAGGATACTTTCCCCTGCCCCCTGCGGATAAATACCAGGACATGAGAACAGAGATGATGCTCACCCTGGAAGATATGGGCATAGAGATAGAATGCCAGCACCATGAGGTGGCCACGGGGGGGCAGTCTGAAATTGACCTGAAATACAGCACGCTGCTCCAAATGGGGGATACCCTTGCCTGGTTTAAATATGTGTTGAAAAACGTTGCCGCGAAATATGACCACACCGTGACCTTCATGCCCAAACCCCTCTATGATGATAATGGCACCGGCATGCACACCCATCTGAGCATCTGGAAGGATGGAAAACCCATGTTTGCCGGAAACAAATACGCCGGGGTTTCCCAAGAAGCGCTGTGGGCCATCGGCGGCATCATCAAACATTGCAAGGCCCTTTGTGCCATCACCAACCCCACCACCAACTCTTACAAACGCCTGGTACCGGGCTTTGAGGCCCCCATTAATCTGGCCTACTCCAGCCGGAACCGCAGTGCCTCCATCCGGATTCCCATGTACTCCAGTGCACCTGCTGCCAAACGTATTGAATTTAGAACTCCAGATCCCTCATGCAATGGGTATCTTGCCTTTTCCGCCATGACCATGGCCATGCTGGATGGTATTCAAAACAAAATTGATCCCGGGGAGCCCATGGACAAAAACATCTATGACCTGCCCCCAGAGGAGCTGGCAGAAATGGCATCGGCCCCGGGCTCCCTGGAAGAGGCATTGGATGCCCTGGAAACAGACCATGATTTTCTACTCAAGGGGGATGTTTTCACCAAAGATGTCATTGAAAAATGGATAAGCTATAAACGAGAACATGAAGTGCTACCGGTAAAAAGCCGGCCCCATCCCCATGAATTTTTCCTTTATTATGATGTCTAATTTTTATTAAGTAATATTAAAATATATTTATTATTTTTATTAAATATTACTCGAATAAGAGCCTGATAATTTTTAAACAGGCTCTTAGCTTTGGGATATAAGTTTTGCTTTAGCAGTTCTTAGAGAAGCACTTGACTTTCCCTAAGAACCGCACTAATATTGACTTGTCCGGCTGTGGAGTATAGTCGGAACTAACTAAAAACCCGTGGAGGCGTCTGGTGCGTAACAGAGTCTATGAAACGGGAAACTCAATTCTGAAGCCCAAGGGCTTTAGCCTTGGGTAGCTCACGATGATCTCCTTTATCACCCGATCCATTGCCATTGTGGTGGTGGGTGGCATTGCAGATCTCATCGGACTTGAAAACATGTATTTAGTTTGTGCGGTGATTGGGCTCATGAGCCTGCCCTTTCTTTTTAAACTCAAGGATTCTCCGAACAAATAGCCCCCTTTTTTTGACATTGACAGACCCGGAATGTCGTGGTAATTTGGTCACCCAATTAACACGCTGTATCTGGTGGCACCTTGCCTTAAAAAGGGAATCCGGTAAAATTCCGGAACGGTCCCGCCGCTGTAAACGGGGAGAATGTCTGCACCCATGTCACTGCAATGTCATTAAAAAACGTTGTGGGAAGACGCAGGTCATTTCAATGATCCGTAAGTCAGAAGACCTGCCAGATACGGTAATGAACCACCCAGGTGAAATGGTAAATCCCAGGGCTGACACCATAGTCAGTTCCGGGAGAATGTCCGGGAATTGACCCTAAAAAGGACATCACCAAATGAAAACCCAGCTTGAAATCGCCAGAGACGGGATCATCTCTGAGCAAATGACCCAGGTGGCCACCGACGAACACATCTCCCCCGAATTCATCCGCGACCATGTGGCCAAGGGTGAAATTGTCATCCCCTGCAATCCCTCAAGAAAAAATCAGCGAGCCGTGGGTATTGGTACCGGGCTTCGCACCAAGGTCAATGCCTCCATTGGCACCTCCTCGGACATCTGCGACATTGACGCAGAAGTCAGAAAAGCCATCATCGCCCAGGAAGAAGGGGCTGATACCCTTATGGAACTTTCCGCAGGGGGAAATCTGGACACCATCCGTCGGGAAGTGTTAAAAGCCGTAAACCTGCCCGTGGGAAACGTCCCCCTGTACCAGGCATTTAAAGAGACCGCCCGAAAATATAAAGACCCCTCCAAGCTGGACCCGGAATTTCTCTTTGACCTCATAGAAAAACAATTGGCAGACGGCCTGAGTTTCATGGCCATCCACTGCGGCATCAATCAATACACCATTGAACGATTGAGAAAACAGGGTTTCCGATATGGCGGACTGGCATCCAAAGGCGGCACCTTCATGGTGGCCTGGATGGATGCCACAGGCAAAGAAAATCCCTTGTACGAGCAGTTTGACCGGGTGTGTGATCTCATGAAGAAATATGATGCCGTCCTCTCCCTTGGCAACGGCATCCGGGCAGGTGCCATCCATGACAGCCATGACCGTGCCCAGATGGCAGAAATGATCATCAACTGCGAACTGGCAGAACTTGGCCGGGAAAGGGGATGCCAGATGATGGTGGAAGGACCTGGCCATGTACCCCTGGACGAGATTCAGGGTAACATCATGCTGGAAAAAAGAATGAGTGGCAATGCCCCCTACTATGTATTGGGTCCCCTGCCCGCAGACACCGGGGCCGGTTATGACCACATCACCGCTGCCATCGGGGCGGCCACATCATCCTGGCATGGAGCAGATCTGGTGTGTTACATCACCCCGGCCGAGCACCTGGCCCTGCCCAATGAAAATGATGTAAGAGAAGGGGTCAGGGCCACACGACTGGCCGTGAGAATCGGTGATATTTCCAAGTACCCAGACAGAAGAGAAAACGAAAAATTGGCGGCCATGGCAAGAAGGGACATGCGCTGGGGAGATCTTGAAAAACACCTCATGTTCCCGGAAGTGGCAAAACAGATGCGCCAGGAACGATGCCCCCAGGAAGAGGACACCTGCACCATGTGCGGTGATTTCTGCGCCATGAAAAAGGGAATGGAAGTCTTTGCCGACGATATCAAATATGACAAGGTAAGCAGATAACTTACATGGCAGTAATCACCTACCACAACAAAAATAAAACTCTTATAATTGCAGCATTTTAAACAGTGTTTCATATAAAAAGAGATGACTGCCAATGGGAGGAACTGACCGCCATTGTTTCAGTTCCTCCCAATTCAAGTCAAAGGATACAAATGAAAAAGCTGACACAAGTAATAGAAAGCATTAAGCCATCTAACCAGAAGATCAAAGCAAAAGCCCTGCAGCGACTGGCCGAACAGGCAAGACCGGCCGGAAGCCTTGGTATTCTGGAGGGGGTGGGGGCAAAACTGGCGGCCATCACCGGCACACTGGACGTCTCTTTTAATAAAAAAATAATCATTACCTGTGCCGGAGATCATGGGGTGGTTGAAGAGGGTGTCAGCCTTTTTCCCCAGGAAGTCACCCCCCAGATGGTGGATAATTTTGTCAACAACGGGGCTTCCATCAATGTGCTGGCAAAACATGCCGGGGCCACTGTAAAAGTGGCGGATCTGGGGGTTAATTTTGATTTCAGCCCGGACATGCCCATTTTTCATAAAAAAATAAGAAAGGGAACATCCAACTTCACCAAAACCCCTGCCATGACAAGACAGGAAGCCATTGATAGCATCATGGCCGGTATCCAGATTGTAGAGGAACTGGTGGAGAAAGAAGGGGTTGATCTCCTGGGCACCGGGGACATGGGCATTGGCAACACCACCCCATCGGCGGCCATCATTGCCGCTTTTTCCGGTATCACCCCCTCCCAACTCACGGGCCGGGGCACTGGCATAGATGATGACATGCTGAAAAACAAAATTGCCGTCATTGAAAAGGGGCTGGCCCTTCATTCTCCAGACCCCCAGGACCCCATTGACGTGCTTTCCAAGGTGGGGGGATTTGAGATTGGCGGCCTTGCCGGACTGGTACTGGGGGCGGCAGCCCATGGCATCCCCGTGGTGTGTGACGGCATAATTTCAACCGCAGGTGGCCTCATTGCCTGTGAGCTGGCACCCAATGCCCGGGATTATCTCTTTGCAGGTCATCGCTCCGTTGAGGTGGGGCACGCCTTTATGCACAAAAGAATGGGACTTGAACCCCTATTAGATCTTCAATTCAGACTGGGAGAAGGCACGGGTGCGGCCCTGGCCTTCCAGCTCCTGGAAGCAGCCACCCGGATTCTTGCAGAAATCAAAACCTTTGAAGAGGTGGCCATCCAGAACGCACAAAAAAAGTAAGGTATCCCCGGGGGAATTCTATCGTTCATCCGCCAGAGTTCCCCCAGGCACCCTTCTCTGGGCATGGAGAGTAAAACATTTTGCCCAGAGAAACCCCTTATAAATCAATCTGCAAAACGTCCTTTCCATGGAGATCATGTTCTTTTTCAAGACGCATAACCCGTCTTTCCAGTGTCAACAGATAGGTTTCCATCATCTCAATGTACTCTGAAAATTCCGAGCTGATTCCCAGTTCCTCCCCCCTGTCTTTCAGCCTTTTTTTCAACTTTTTTTTCGTTTCTGCTTTTCTCTCTTCCAGTGTGGGCATGTAAACAATCTCCTGTTGAGTTCCCCAAAACGATTCAATGATCTTTTTATGACACGTGACACTGTCATGTCGATTTTTATACAAAATTCCGCTTAAGAGGCTGCAATAATTGGAATTTAAAGCTTAGGCATGGCATATAGATACAGCCATGCCATGTATGTTATATGAAAATACAGCACCGAAGTGCCGATAACAGAGCCCCCAACGGCTGGCCTGACCGGAACATTGGGAACCAAAGGGCAAAAATACCCCCCGACGTTCCCGTTCCGGTCAGGGCAGCCGTTGGGGGCGGCATAATGCCATTTTCATCATTCGTTGTGTCCGTCAAAAAATGGCAGTTACAAGAACAATTACAGCCAACACCACATTCTTTCAAGCTTTGTTGTGGGCAAATCCGAGTACAAAACCAAGCAAAATATTCCCCCGGTGATCCTGATTTCAGCATAGCAAGTCTGATTGTGGGTTAGAAATCAATGCTGCCCGGAGTTCTGGGAAAGGGGACCACATCCCGGATATTGGTGACCCCGGTGATGAGCATGAGAAACCGCTCAAATCCCATTCCAAACCCGGAATGGGGAACAGACCCGAACCGCCGGGAATCCAGATACCACCAATAGGTATCCTTGGGCAAAGCCATCTCATCCATGCGCCCCTCCAATACATCCAGACGCTCCTCCCGCTGACTGCCACCAATAATCTCACCGATGCGGGGCACCAGAAGATCCACGGCGGCCACCGTTTCACCGTCATCATTGACCCGCATGTAAAAAGGTTTAATGGTTTTGGGATAATGGGTGAGAAATACCGGTTTTTTAAAATAGTCTTCGGCAAGGAACCGCTCATGCTCGGATTGGAGATCAATGCCGCTTTCCACCTTATACTCAAACCGCTTACCCGATTTCAATAAAATATCCACGGCCTGGGCATAGGTAATCCGTTCATAGGACTCATTCACAAGGACAGAAAGCACCTTTTTCAACCCTTTATCCACAAAATTGGTAAAAAGAGAAAGATCTTCTTCACACTGTTCCATGGCATGGCGTGTGAGGTACTTGATGAGTTCTTCACCATGGTCCATGTTGCCGTCAAGATCGCAAAAGGCCATTTCCGGCTCCAGCATCCAGAATTCCGCCACATGGCGGCTGGTATTGGAATTTTCTGCCCGAAAGGTGGGTCCAAAGGTATAGACATCCCCCAGTGACAGGGCAAACATCTCAGCGGACAACTGCCCGGACACGGTTAAATTAGACTCCTGGCCAAAAAAATCATCGGCGGGATTCATTTTTCCAGCCTGTGCCACACCGGCAAGATCAAGGTTGGTCACCCGGAACATCTCTCCGGCTCCTTCACAATCAGACCCGGTGATCACCGGGGCGTGGAGGTAACGAAACTCTTTTTCCCTGTAAAATTGATGGATGGCAAGGGCCATTTCTGATCGAATACGGAACATAGCTCCGTATTTATTGGTCCGGGGCCTTAAATGGGCAATGGTTCTTAAAAATTCATCGGAATGCCGTTTTTTCTGCAAAGGGTAATCTTCGGGGGCCACACTGATAATTTCCATGTGATCTGCGTGGATTTCCCATTTCTGCCCCTTTCCCGGGGAGGCCACCAGACGTCCCACAACGGAAATGGCTGAACCTGTGGTAAGCTTTACAATTTCTGCGTAATTTTCCAGGGACGCATCGGCAAGAACCTGAATATTTTTCAAACAGGACCCATCGTTAAGTTCCATAAAGGAAAAGGTTTTTGAGTCACGCCGGGTTCTCACCCACCCCTTCACCAACACCTCATCCATGGCGGTTGTTCCACCAAGGAGTTTTTTTATTTTTACTCTTTTCATTACGTCTCCCTTCACGTGACATTCCCAACCCGAATATTTACTATTTTAACATTGATTTATCCAAGACAAAATGTAATAATTATTATTTGCAATAAACAATCAAACAATATGGATTTATTAAAAGTTCTCTATCATGAACCCAAAAAATATACAAGCAGTCCTCCCCTTTGTGGAGATGCCCAGCAGATATCTTGGCTCTGAGGTCAACTCCATTAAAAAGGATCTGACCCAGGTGGATTTGACCTTTGCCCTGGCATTTCCTGATCTTTATGAAATTGGAACCTCCCATTTTGGCATGCAAATCCTTTATACCATCCTGAATCAGCAGGAGAACATTGCTGCAGAGCGGTTCTTCACCCCGGCTCCGGATATGGAGAAAGCGCTTTCAGACAAAGAACTGCCCCTTTTTTCCCTGGAATCGGGGATGGATTTAAAAGCGTTTGACATCATTGGCTTCAGCCTGCTGTATGAACTGAATTTCACCAATATTCTAACCATGCTCCATCTATCCGGCATTCCCTTTTATGCCCAGGACAGGGATGAAACATTCCCCTTGGTCATCGGTGGCGGTCCCTGTGCCTTTAACCCGGAACCCCTGGCCGATTTTTTTGATCTTTTTGTCATCGGTGATGGAGAAGAGATTATTGTGGAATTGTCCCAAATGGTGGTCCAATGGAAACGAGAGGGGGGCAAGGATAAAACCCAGCTCTTAAAAAGACTTTCCACCCTCCAGGGGGTTTATGTTCCCTCCTTTTTCACGGTACACTACGACGACCAGGGAATTCAGCAGATGGAACCCATCCACTCTGATTATCAGCGGGTAAAAAGAGCCATCCTGCCGGACATTTCCACGGCCCCCCTTCCCACATCTCCGGTGGTCCCCTTTGGAAAACCCGTGCATGATCGACTGCGCCTGGAAATTGCCCGGGGCTGCTCCAGAGGATGTCGATTCTGCCAGGCGGGCATGATCTACCGCCCGGTGAGGGAACGATCCACAAAAGAGTTGGTGGACATCACACGGATCTCTTTAAAGGAGACTGGCTATAGTGATGTCTCCCTGCTCTCCTTGAGCACAGGCGATTATGGTGATCTGACCAACCTTATGGAAAACCTGCTTTCAGTGAACCCCAACCACTGCACCGCCATCTCCCTTCCCTCTGTGCGGGCAGGTCGATTGACACCGGAGTTGATGAAGATCATTAAAAAGGTAAAAAAAACCGGGTTCACCATTGCCCCGGAAGCAGGCACCCAGCGATTGCGGGACGTAATCAATAAAAACATCACCCAGGAAGATATCTTCAACACCGTGAACAGCGCCTTTGAGCTGGGATGGCGACGCATCAAGCTCTATTTCATGAACGGCCTGCCCACAGAAACCCCGGAGGATATCCAGGCTATTTGTGACATGGCCCGGCAACTTGCTGGCATTAAAATCAACGGCAAGGGTAAAAGCCAAATCAACGTCAGCTTTGCCACCTTCATCCCCAAGGCCCACACACCCTTCCAGCGATGCAGCCAAATCCCTTCTGAAAAATCCCGTGAAAACCTTTTATTCTTAAAGCAACATCTCAGACACCCCGGTATTAACCTCAAATGGCAGGACCCCAATATGAGCGTGCTTGAGGGGGTATGGGCCAGGGGAGACAGAAAATTGAGTCAAGTTCTTGTGACGGCATGGGAAATGGGATGCCGGCTGGATGGATGGTCCGACATGTTCGATTTTAACACCTGGATCACGGCATTTGAAAAACAGGGCATTGACCCCCTGTTTTATACCACCCGGGAACGCACCCCGGAGGAACGGCTTCCCTGGGCCCACATTGACTGCGGCATTTCAGACAAATTCATGGAAAAAGAATTCCAACGGGCACTGATCCCCCAGCTGACACCGGATTGTAGAGAAGACGAGTGTAACGGCTGCGGCATCTGTGATTTTAAGAAAATCCAACCGGTGCTCCATGCACCGGCACCCACTGACGAGGCTCAAAACACCCTTGCCCCCCCTGGACCTTCCATGGATAACAGGCCCGAGCACTTTACCCAATACCGGTGTTTTTACTCACGCCTGGGAGATGCCAGACATTTTGGCCACCTGGAGCTGGCAAAAATCATCCGTCGGGCCATACGCCGCATCGGCATCACAGTGAAATATTCCAAAGGGTTCTCCCCTGCCATGAAGCTCTCCTTTGACAATCCGTTGCCCGTGGGGATGGAAAGTGAAGAGGAATTTTTTAATATCCATGCCCATATCAAGACCGACCCCCTGGAAATTACCGAAAAACTCAACCAGATACTCCCCAAAGGTATCACTATTATTAACTGTCTCCCCGTGGCCAAGATAAATAAAAAAGCAAAGGAAGGTCCCACAACCTACCGCATCTTCCTGCCCGGACATACCATTGACCCCGCCTTGGTGGAAAGCTTTATGGCTGCCCCGGAGTTCATTGTGGAAAAGCGTAATTTCAAGGGAAAGACCCGAACCACGGATTTAAGAAAAGTCACTGACAAATTGGAAATTATTGACAATTCCCACCTGGAAATTGTATTAAAAAAATATCAGGATCGAATCATCAGGCCAGCGGAAATACTACAGGAAGCCCTTAACGTTCCCGAAGCAATTCTCCATACGGCACATATCCTTAAACAAAGGCAGGACACTATCCCATGTTGAAAGAACTGGTTGTTAATGCGGCTGAACATGAAACCCGGGTTGCCGTATTAGAAAATGGTAACATTGTGGAACTGTTCATGGAACGGGGAGATGAATCCAACATCACAGGCAACATTTATAAAGGCCGGGTGCAGCGGGTACTGCCGGGCATGCAGGCCGCCTTTGTGGATATTGGATTGAACCAGGCGGCCTTTCTCTACGTGGATGATATCCTGGATGACACCACGGCGGAACTGGCCCAGCGGTTTGAGCAGGAAAATGATGCCGAAGGGGATGAAGATGACGACGCTTCAAATGTCAAAGACGAAGAGATGATCCCTCCTCCTATCTGGAAGTCTGCCAGAACAACGGACTGTCCCATTGAAGAGCTCATCACCGAGGGCCAGGAAATTCTGGTGCAGATCTCAAAATCTCCCATTGGCACCAAAGGGCCCCGGGTGACCACCCATATTTCCCTGCCCGGTCGGTTCATGGTCCTCATGCCCACGGTGGATCACATCGGGATATCCAAACGCATTGTTGATGAGAAAGAGCGCACCCGGCTCAAAGAACTGCTTCTCTCCTTCAGAAAAGATACATTTGGATATATATTCAGAACCGCTGCTCAGGGTATCCAGGAAAAAACGCTTAAAAAAGAAATCTCCTTTTTAAACAAAACCTGGGAAGACATCCAGAAAAAGAACAAAACTGTGTCTGCACCCTGCCTGGTATACCGGGATCTCACCGTCACCTTCCGGGCAGTGCGGGATCTGTTAAATGATGAGGCTGACAAGCTCATCATTGATTCCCGGGAAGGATATAACAATGTGCTGAATTTTCTTGAAAAACTCATGCCCGATCTCAAGGTATCCGTGGAGCACTACACCGGGGTGGAACCCATCTTTGATGCCTACAATATTGAAGGAGACATTGCCCGAGCACTGAAAAGAAAGGTGTGGCTCAAATCCGGAGGCTATATCATCATTGAGCAGACCGAAGCCCTGGTGGCCATTGATGTCAACACCGGACGGTACGTGGGAAAGCACAATTTTGAAGAGACCATTGTTAAAACCAATCTGGAAGCCGTCAAGGAGATCGCCTATCAGATACGTCTGAGAAACATCGGGGGGATCATCATCATTGATTTCATTGACATGAAAAGAAGCCAGCACAGGGAAAAGGTCATGTCACACCTCAACGAGGACCTGAAAAAAGATAAAAGCCAGACCAATGTCCTGCCCCTGTCCGAACTGGGGCTGGTGCAGATGACACGCAAAAGGGTGAGAAAGAACCTCACCCGGTCCCTGTGTGAACCCTGCTTTTATTGCAACGGGGACGGCATGCTCCTGTCCGGAAAATCCATCTGCCATAAAATCTACCGGGATCTTCTCAATGAGGCTTCGGACATGATGGGCAACCGGTTCACGGTGAAGGTGCACCCGGAAATTGCCCAGCTTCTCCACGGAGAGGAAAAAGGTCTGGTCTCTTCCCTGGAGATAAAGGTGAACAGCCCCATTGCCATCTATCCTGAACCCCATTATCACATCGAAGAGTATCACATATTTGAAACATTGGTAAAATAAATAAAATATTTCTAAATAAAACGGGATTCCCACAATAATTTTTTCGCCACTTTTCGATACATACCGCTGCCTGCGGCACCGCCCTCCACATCCAAGGGCTCCGGTGTCTGGCCACTGGATGGGTTATTTTGTTTTCTAATAAAATTGAGCAGTCGGGGTCCCTGGTCGCCTCCCCCCCTTAACCTTGGCCTTTAAAGGCTGCTCCCGCACAAGAAGCGCCACAACAATTTCCAGATCACCGTTTTTTTTGCGTAGTACAAGATCAGCAAAGGGAGACACCGCCAGGGATCTGGCATGTTTCATGGCAGCTTTCACAAAATCAACAAACCGCTCAAGTTCGCCCGTGGATAAATCTGCCTGTCCACCATCTCCATTGGCCGCATTTTTCTGGTATATATTGAAAAATTCAACCAACTTATCACCTGTCACAAGGATAACACCCGATGGAAGGGCCATAAGTTCAAGAAATTTACGTTTATTCTCAGGGGTGATGCCAAGTTGATCAATATCTATGAAATTACTCTGGCGATAGAGAATACGAATGACAATGTTTTCACCAAAGGCAGCCGCATACACCGACACCCGCATGTCCACATCCTGCTCCATCACCTGGGCATGAAGTCTGCCATCCTGATGCTTTCTTTTTTCGGAAATACCCAATTTACATAAAATTTTGATGCGGGAACTCAAAGCGGCTGACATGGAAATGGGAAGATCTGTTTTATGGTGCAGCATCCCATCAATGCGATACCGCACCTGGAGGCTGGACTCCTTGGGCTCAATGTGAACATCACTTGCCCCCTCGGCAATGGCATTGCTGATAACAAAATCGAGCACCCCCACAACGCCATCCTGGTTACCAATGGAAAGTCCCTTGTCCCCCACCACCAGATCTTTATCATCCACGGATTTAAGAGCCATTCGGGGCATTACATCAAGGGAGACCTTCTGGAAATGCTGTTGAAGCGCCCGTTTGATATCTATGGAGGTGGCAATGGCAGGACGTATTTTACACTGAAACATACGCCCCACATCCTGGATGAGCTCATGGTTAAAGGGATCTGCCATGATAACGGTAACTTCACCCTTTTCTTTGAATGCTGGCAGGATGAGATTTTTCTTCAAAAAATCTTCGCTCCATCCCTTTAAGAGCATACGATCAATGATATGAAAATCCGGAAATATTTTTAAAATCCCCATTTGTGTGGCCAGAGTATCCTTTATGATCGATTTTTTTATTTTCCATATTTCCTGTCAAATCTCAAACGTCATAAATTCTCATCATCACATAAATTCTACATATCTGCCATGGGCAGACCTCGTATTTCACCTGGGTCCGCCCACAACAATGCTTGAAAGTCATTAGGTTTTCAATCCTGATCTTTTTTCTTCCGGGGCATGGCATTTTTAAAAAAGGCTTCGGCCGTTTTATCCCGAGTTGAATTAAATTGACAGACGCCAAAATCAAGTTTAACCCCCTGCACATCAATACCGAACCCGGCAAGATCTTTCAGAAGATTCCTTTTCACTCTCACAATGACCTCCCTGGACCCTTCCAGGGGGGTATGGGTCAATAAAAATCCAAAATTGGCCTGATTCCATCTGGCCACCACATCTGTTTTTCTCATACTCCTTAGAATGGATGTCTGTACAGCCTTGAGCAATCCACTGAGCTGTTCGCTGTCCATGTCCTTGATAATGGTAGTAAAATTAACAAACAGCAGGGTAAAAAGGGTAATGATATAATTATGCCGTGCGGCATTTTCCATTTCCCGGCCCAGCACTTCCATGAAAAACGTAATGGAGTAGCCCTGGGTGGCAATATCAATTAAAGATAATTCCTGGTTCATGCGAAAAAAAATCTTTTTCTCGATAACCCCCCGGACAAGATCCAGGGCAAGATAAAAAATAGATTTTTCTTCCCGATTATACCCCTCCAGGTGAATATTTTCAAATGCAAGAGCCGTATTTACAGGTCCCTGGGACTCACCAATGTGGACATATACATCCTGACTTCCATGGGAAGAGGGGCCGGATATTTCCGAATCAATCATAATGTCAACGATGTCATCCAGCTTGATGTGAATATCCTGATGATGCTTCAACTGATCCAGTATCAAGGACTTGATCTCAGAAGACCGATTCATCCCGGAGCTGTGGTTTCCGCAGAAATAAAAATCAATGTGATTTTCATAAATCAACAGAGCAGATCCCGAAGAAAAAGGGTAAAGAGAGTTAATAATGGCAAACAAAGCGGAGATCAGGTCTCCAGGAGAACTTCCCATTGTGTCCACCATATTTATTTCTTTTAAAATATTGAGCCGGAGCAGATCCTGTTCAAGAAGGTTGGTGGCAAGTCCCAAAATGGATTGATCCGTCATTTCCGGTATGATATTTCCAGAGGTCGCTGGCCTGGGACGCGCCCCACCATCCAAGACAAGTTGATGGATGGATGCCTTCAAATCTCCGCTTTCAAGGGAATTATCAAGAAAGATGTCCCCACCACACACCTTACTCCAATAGCGATCCACAGGGCTGCTGTTAGTTCCAAAATGGATAATAGGTGTATTCCGGGTCACAGGATCATGCCGCAGTATTCTTGCGCACTGGTATCCGTTCATGCGAGACAAAGAGACATCCACCACAATGACATCTGGATTTTTCAAAATGGCCCGGCGGACAAGATCAATGCCGTTGGGGCAGGAAAGACACCTTATCCCGCTCTTTTCCAGTTCCGTTCGAATGGATTCATCTGACTCAGCTGGATCTTCCCCAAAAAGAACCGTTATTTTTTCATTCATATTATTCCCCATATGAGATAAGAGTAGAGAGCGTAGCCCGTAGAGATGCAGATCAGTCATTCTAATTTTAACTCAAATCAGGAAGGGATCATGAATTACCCCGGAAGAGAAAATTAGAAGAACCGGCGACAGACAAAAGGATAGCTACATGAAATTAGTATACAGAAAATTATTTTTCCGGCAAGTGCAATCATTTTTTATCTCTGTCAATGCAGTGATTTCCATGGGGTTGTCCGAAAAAATCAATTGATTCTTGACACTTGAGCAATAATGATTTAGAGTTTCATGTTTATGACGGCAGAGAATTCTTCAACGCCCCGGTTCCAAGGATTTCCAGAGGAGCGGGAGTGACAGATCCTGCTGTTGTCAAACAAACTAAACGAGTGGCATTTTATATTCCGACCTTTAGGCCGTAAAACCCAATGGTTTAGCTTTGGGATATAAGTTTCTGCTTTAGCTGTTCTTAAAAATGTGCTAATAAATGATTAAAAATATTGTCCGGTTCGGGAGCCTAATCGGACGTTAAATAGAAACCCGGAGAGGCGTCTGGTAGTAATCAGAGTCTATGAACCGGGACGCCCAAGGTCTTTAGACTTGGGTAGCTCACGGAGCGGACTGCCCCTTTGCAGGCTTTTAGTTTCTCCATACCACAACCTTGGGTATTACAGGCTGTGGCAACACCAGGACCCAATCAAACGTAAAATAAGGATTTACAGATGAAAAGAACTTTCCAACCCAGCAGAATTAAACGTGCCAGAAAACATGGTTTCCTCAAAAGAATGTCCACGGCTGCCGGTCGACGCATTGTGAACAGCAGACGGGCCAAAGGCCGCAAGAAATTGACAGCCTGATAGAGGCACTTGACCATTGGGCAAGTATCTATTTCAAAAAGACGAAAGGCTCCTTAAAAGAGCCCAATTTTTATTTTTGTCCAGACATGGGAAAAGGATGCAGACTCGTTTCTTCCTGGCCAATTTCAAGGAAAATTCCCTGGAAAAAAGTCGCATCGGGATCACTGTATCCAAACGAGTGGGAAACGCGGTGGCGCGTAACAGAATCAAACGGATGGTCAGAGAATATTACAGGCTC
>Ga0208900_1000366_pt1 | contig 28695 bp, 17 predicted proteins | sample AntAceMetag02UKK_FD_184763 | JGI IMG/M metagenome (GOLD analysis project Ga0208900, IMG submission 184763) | Saline lake microbial communities from Ace Lake, Antarctica - Antarctic Ace Lake Metagenome 02UKK (SPAdes) (version 2) | ecosystem: Environmental > Aquatic > Non-marine Saline and... | reverse complement strand
ATGATAAATCTGGCCGATTTTTTCTCAGTAACTCGAAATCTTGCGATTAAGCTGGCCGGCCAAAAAATATTTTTAAATATGCGATTCTCAGAAGGGTTAAATTTTGGGAGTTGTTAGACCAGACTCAATTATTTTTTAATTAAAAGTCATCTGTAGTCATTGGTAGTCATTATGATGACAAATGACTGCTAATGACAATAAATGACAGCGTAGCAAATGACATAATTTATAGACATAGCAATATTATAAATTTCAGTAAAAACTAAACAAATATTCTTATTCAATAATTAGTTTAATGACTTCGCTGGATTGTCCAATTTTTATCCTGGCAAAATAAAAGCCATTACTGAGTTTTCCTGGATTCCAAGCAATCGATTGTCCATTGCTGTTGCTTAACTCTGCAACCTTGTTTCCAAGTACATCAAATACATTAACTTCCACTTTTTCGCCAGCCGCTTTGTCAAAAGTAAAAGTAAAATCTCCGGTTGATGGGTTAGGGTAAACATTTGTAAATCCTTCTGTATTCGACAAATTATCATCAATGCCAGTATTTAGCCATTCCGGCTTCTCGATGTAAGTGCTTGAGTAGAGGCGGTATTCTCCACGTTCGAGGTCTATGGATTGGTTGCTGCTGTTTACATCCAATTCAGTTTGTGTATAGAATTCGTACCATTTTCCGGTTTCGGGCCAGTCGGGTGTAATGGTATTGCTTTCCATTCCAAAATTACCAACTACTACCACATTCATTGTTGAATGACGGAGTACAATAACCTTTTCTTTATTTTTAACATCTAACGAAAAGTCAGTTGTAGCGAATACATCATGCTCTTTTTTTAGTTCGATAAGGGCTGCATACACGCTAAATAAATAGTTGCGCTGGTAATCTTCCAGGTAATCCCATCTTGGTGGTTTTGGGTCAACACGGCTTTCGTCGGTTCCTGTTGGCCAGTTAATTGAATAATCGTAGCCCATCTCACCAAATTGCCAGATCATTTTCGGCCCCGGGATGGGTATAAAAAAGTTGGCTGACAAGGCTGCCCGCTCCAGTGCAGTAACTGTATCGGTAATGTTATAGCCACCCTCAACCCTGCCCCAGGTTACATTTTTGTACATCAGGCGTTCTTCGTCATGGCTTTCCATGTAACCAACTACATGTGGGTCGTTCCAACCACGTTTTTGGTACGAAATCCATTCGATGTCTGATTTTTCATCTTCCGTCCAGCCCATTGAACCTTCGCAGTAATTGTGGTTCAGGTTTCCCCAGGGCATCATACCATTGTTGGCAAGTACTTTTTCTTCGGAGTTGTCAGCAAAATGTTCAAGGATAACGTAAGCGTCGGGATTTACATCCCAGATGGCAGCTGAATAATCATCCCAGATGTCAATTCTTGACTGATCGTATTGCCCCCATTGGTTTGTGTTTCCAAGCGTATTTTTTTGTGTGAAGCCTTTGGAGAGGTCGAAGCGGAAACCATCAAATTTGTACTCTTCGAGCCAGTATTTGTTAACCCGCTTCGAGAATTCACGTGTAGCAGTACTTTCATGGTTGAAATCGAAACCTACATTAAAATCATGTTTGGGTATCTGGTTGTAATATGGGCTATTTTCTGCTGGCCGGTTATTTTCATCGTCCCACCAAAGTTTTACGTTTGGTGATGTTCCAAATGAGTGGTTGAGCACCATATCTAAAACTACTGCAATCCCGTTTTCGTGACATACATCAATTAATTGTTTCAGTTTGTCTTTTGGCCCGTAATACTTATCTGGTGCAAAATAGTAGTTGGGATTGTATCCCCATGAACTATTGCCTTCGAATTCACTTACCGGCATGAGCTCCAGGACATTTATCCCAAGACGCTTAAAATACTCAATAGTATCAGTCAGGCTCTGGTAAGTATGGAGTGCAGTAAAATCCCGGATCAAACATTCGTAAACCACCATTTCTTCAACAGCCGGTGGTGTGAAACTTTCAAGTTGCCATTCGTAGGGTTGCTGTGCAGTTTGCAACACGGTTGCAATTCCGTCAACCATGTCGTTATCCGGATAATCAATCAGGCCAGGGTAGGTTGCATTGTTGATGTAATGATCGTTCCATGGATCGCTGACTTTATCTGCGTAAGGGTCGCCAATTTTAATCCCCCCATCAACAACATACTGAAAAATATATTCCTGACCTGCAACGAGGTTATCAATCTGAAGCCAGAACCTCATCTCATCAGGGGTTTGCATCATGTAATAATTATCGTTCAGCATCCAGCTATTGAAATCCCCAACAACGAAAACAAATTCCTTTTCGGGTGCATATAATGAAAGGATGACCGTATTTTCATCAATGTAATTGATACCATCAACTATACCTTCAGGTAACTCGGCAACAAATGGATCAGGAATTACCTCGTAAGTGAATGAGCCCTCAACCATTTCCGAATCATTTTTTGCAACAACCTTTACCGGGATATCTGTCCAGTATGTACCAAAGTTATCGGCAAGGATAGTGTAATCAAGGGTGATCATGTCGGTTTCATATTCCAACACATCATTCACATATAAAAAGAGGCTATCTGCGTTTGGTGCTGTAGCCAGGATAGGGATTTCTTCGTTGAGGCGGATCATAAAATGATCCTCTGTTGGTTGGTTGATGATGAGACTAAGTCCCGATTCATAAACATCAACAAACATATCAGGCGACTGTGTTTGTGAATCTTCGCTGCGGAAGACCATGCACAACTCGGAAATAACGCCACTTGCCGATACGCCCCAAAAATCGCGAATCGATGGTGTAATTACTAACTCCCATAAATCACCGCCAAGACTGGTCAATTCAGGTTGGGTGTTATTTAAGCCCCATTCGCCAATCACATTTTGCCATTGATTACCACTAACAGTTACGCCACTGTGGGTGTATAATTTTCCGTTGTAACCTTGCAGGTCGCTGCCGTTAGCATTAAAAGTGAGTATTACTTCACCCTGGTCGGTTGGGAATTCAGGATCCGTGCTGATGGATTGTGCTGAAACAGTTATGCCTAAAAGGATAAGAAATGCCGGAAGAAAGATTTTAATAAAATTCATATTTTTCTTTTTTATTATTCAATATATATCAGCTTGCAAAATTAACAAAAAAGCCCGGTCGAATCCGACCGGGCTTAATATTATCAAAGAACCTATCTTAGTTCTTTACAAATTTTGTTGTTTGAACGCCACTTTCGTTGTGGAAAGTTACGAAATAAACACCGCTTGTGAGGTTAGATGTAACAATGGTTACACCATTAGTTGATAGGTTATCAACTGATTTAACCATTTTGCCAATAATGTTGTAAACTTCAATTTTGTTTACATCACCAATGTTATTAATGGTCAATTGGTTTCCAACAGGATTTGGATAAAGGTTGTAGCTTGACATGCGTGGGTTTTCGTTGATACCAACATTTCCAAGGGGAATAGTAAAGTCAATACATGTTTCAGGGTTTTCAGGATCCCAGTCTTTACCTTCACGGCCATCCCATGCACCACCGTTGAATACACAATTAATAGCAGTAACTTCCGTGCCTTCTTCTATATCATAAAAAGCAGAAGGTGTAAAAGTAATTTGCCATTTTGGTGCTTCTGGTCCGCCAAATGGAAGGGCGAAATCCATACATGAACTATCTTCGGCATAAGCTTTACCTTCACCAGCATCCCATGTGCCACCATTAAATACACAATTGATTGCAACTGCAGTCACCGTATCACCTAGTCCATAAAAATCTACTGGCACAAAAGAGATTGACCATACTGAATCTCCCATGTGCATAAGTTTTGGTTGTTGACCATTGAAGCCCAAACCATTATATTCAACAGCATTTTGCCATGAGATTTCACCAACAGTAACACCTGAATGTATCATTACTGAATCAGCCATCAACAGCGCATCCATTGGACAAGAAGCCTTGGCGTCTAAGGTAATGGTAACTGTGTCGTTTGGTGTTGCATCAACCGGGGTCATGGTGATGCCCCTTTGGAACCCACCACTAACTAAGGTAAGTTTTGGTTTAACACCATCAGCACCCATGCCATCAAAAGCAACTGCATCCGACCAACTTGCGCCGTCAATAGTAAGGCCTGAATGCATCATCACTGAGTCAGCTCCATACAAAACATTCGCCGGGCAACTTATACTTGCATCTAAAGTTAAAGTAATTTCATCCCATGCTGTAGCGTTTTCGGGTTCCACTGTAATGATGTTCTGTGCCATTGCATAAGTTCCCATTGCCAGGAATATTAAAACAGCACTTATTCTTAAAGTAAATGTTCTCACGGTTTTTTAAATTTGATTAGTAAAATTCGATTTTTCAACGAGCAAAATTAATAATTTTAGTTTTCTTTGCTTATGTTTACACAACGAAGTTAGTAGCTCTACAATATTTGTTTTTTCATACCTTTGAAAAATAAATATGCTAAATCATGAAAAAACAACTTTTCTCGTTCCTTGTACTATTATTCTTTCTTACTGTTTCCTGCAATCAACAGCCCGATAACAAAGGTCAAAATACGCAAGCAAACTCCAGGGAAAGCAAGTTTGACATCAAGGATCTCCATCACCGGACATTCAACTATTTCTGGGAACTGGCCGATCCCGTTTCAGGACTAATACCCGATAGGTGGCCTGCTAAATCCTTTTCGAGTATTGCAGCCATGGGTTATGGATTTACTTCATATATTATTGGTGTAGAAAATCAATATGTTTCACGTAAGAATGCTGCCGAGCGTGTTCTGAAAACTTTAAAGTTTTTATGGCAGTTTCCACAGGGAAACAACGAAAAAGGGACATCCGGGTACAAAGGCTTTTATTATCATTTTCTTGATATGCGCGATGGCGTACGTTTCAAACAGGTGGAACTTTCAACTATCGATACAGGTTTGTTGATGGCTGGTATTTTATCGTGCATGAGCTATTTTGATGGTGATAATGAAACTGAAAATGAGATAAGGGAACTTGCAGATGCCCTTTACCGAAGGGTAGAGTGGGATTGGTTCCTCAACGAAAACGATCTGCTTTCGATGGGCTGGCACCCCGAAAAGGGTTTTTTGAAGGCTGAATGGAGTGGCTATAATGAGGCCATGATTTTAAATATCCTGGCACTTGGATCGCCAACACATCCGGTTCCTGATGTTGTTTGGGAAAAATGGACCGAATCATATGACTGGGATACTTTTCAAGGATACGAGCATGTAAACTTTGGCCCCTTGTTCGGACATCAATATTCGCACATGTACATCGATTTTCGTCGCATCCAGGATGATTATATGCAGGGAAAGGGCATCGATTATTTCGAGAATTCAAGAAGGGCCACACTGGCAAACCGCGCCTATTGCATCGAAAATCCAAGCGGGTTTACAGCTTATAGCGACCATATCTGGGGGCTCACTGCCTGCGATGGGCCGGCAAATGTTGCACGTAAAGTCAACGGTAAGAATGTTCAGTTTCGCACCTACAGTGCAAGAGGGGCTGCTGCCAATTACCTGTTCGACGATGGTACCATCGCACCCACAGCTGCTGGAGGTTCAATCCCCTTTGCTCCCGAAATCTGCCTCGCTGCCTTAAAATCTATGCACGACCTTTATGGAGAACAGCTCTACAGTCAGTATGGCTTTAAAGACGCTTTCAACCTCACCTATACTAATAATGGTAAAAGTAAAAACGGTTGGTATGATAAAGACTATATCGGCATCGATCAGGGACCGATACTTATCATGCTCGAAAATTACAATACTGGTTTGGTGTGGGAGATAATGAAGAAAAACCCCTATATCATTGCAGGTTTGAAAAAAGCAGGGTTTAAAGGCGGCTGGATTGATGAAGTTAAAAATTAAATTGTGTTCCTGGTTCTAATCATTGCTGTTCGATAAAAATATAATGGATTCTTCGCTTCGCTCAGAATGACAGCCTATCACAAATGATTGTCATTCTGAGCGAAACGGAGTGAAGCGAAGAATCTAAATCACATCTAAATATTTTAGTTGGATAATCGTGATTTGAACTAAAATTTTGGATAAATTTGTAAGCCGAAATCCGAACGATTTTCATCTGAACTTCTTTAGTGAAATTATTAATTAAACGATAAAAATATGAACCGAAAACTTTTACTTCTATTTATCCTGTCGGTTTGGTTTGCCCAAGCTTTTGCACAGGAAAGGACTGTTACCGGCACGGTATCCGATGCAAAGGAAGCGACCACGCTCCCCGGTGTGAATATCGTGATTAAAGGTACTTTAACCGGAATCACTACCGATATTAACGGCGTCTATTCTATTAAAGTAGGCAGTAGTGATGCAGTGCTCGAATTTACTTACATTGGATACGAACCTCGGGAAATCGTTGTCGGCAACCAGCCAGTCATCGATGTTGCCTTAAAACCAACAGCAGCTTTTCTCGATGAGGTTGTGGTGGTTGGTTATGGTCAGTTGCTCAAAAGCCAGGTTGTAGGTTCCATTTCGAAAGTTGAAGGCAAAGCAGTTGCAAAAGAACCGGTACTAACAGCCGCGCAAGGCCTCCAGGGTAAGACCTCCGGTGTGCAGATTATTTCATCGGGGAAACCAGGTGCCCAATCTCAGGTTAGGATTAGGGGAATTAGCTCCGTTACCGGCGACGCTAATCCCATTTATGTGGTTAATGGGGTAATCACCAACGATATCACCAATATTAACACTTCTGATATCGAATCCATCCAGGTTCTTAAGGATGCTGCCTCCCAGGCAATTTATGGTAGCCGCGCCGGAAATGGGGTAGTCCTGATTACAACCAAAACCGGGAAAGCCGGTAAAATGAAAGTGAGTTTCGATAGCTATATCGGTTTTAGGACAATGACTTCAAAAGTGAAAATGGCTGATGCGCAAACCTATGCCGCATATACCAACGAAGCAAGGGCTTATGATGGCCAGGTTCCCCTTTTCGATTTGGATACATTGAAATATGACACCGATTGGTTTGATGCTGTAAACCGAAATGGGATTATGCAAAATTATACCCTTGGCATAAGTGGAGGTAACGATAAAGTGACCTACTATTTTAGTGCCGGCTATTTTGATGATGAAGGCATCATCCAGGGAAATGATTACAACAGGTTCGTATTCCGGCTCGCCAATGATTTTACCCCGGCAAAATATATTAAGTTTGGCTACAACCTCAACTTTAATGTTTCAAGTAACAACAATAAGCCCAATGTTTTTGAAGATTCCTACAGGAACGCACCTACAACACCTGTTACATTTGAAGATGGAAGCTATGGCTATTTGCAAGCATTGAGTGTTGCCAATCCGGTTGCCCGCCTCAATTATACCAATGATTTACAGGGGCAACAACGGTTACTTGGGAATGTTTATGCCGAAATTATGCCCATTGAACAAGTGAGGTTCAGGAGCAGTTTTAACTTCGATAACTACAATAACAATGGAACTAACTACGTGCCCCAATATTATATATGGAGTGGGCAAAACAATGAGATTTCTCAATTAACTGTTACCAATGGCAGGGGGTTTTATTGGAATTTTGATAACCATATCAATTATAAGCAAACTTTTGCTGAACTGCACCAGATTGATTTTACCCTGGGTTACGCTGCCGAAAAACAAACTACAAACGGAATGTATGGATACGTGAAGGATGTGCCCGACCAGAGCAACCTTTGGTACATCGACCAGGGTGATTTAACCACGGCAATTAGTGGAAGTAGCGGGAGCTTGCTTACCAGGGCTTCCGGATATGGCAGGCTTACCTATACATTTAACCACCGGTATAGCTTGAGTGGTTCATTGCGGCGTGATGGTTCAAGCAATTTCCCCGAAGGTAATCAGTGGGGGACTTTCTACTCGGTTGGTGGAAGCTGGCTGGTCACCCAGGAATCGTTCATGGAAGATCTTACTTTATTTGATGAATTGAAACTGCGTGGAAGTTATGGCAAGGTTGGAAACGACAATGTCAGTGGCCTTTCGGTATTGACTGGAGTTACCATATTGAATAATTATTATGCTTTTGGCGGGTTGAATGCCGACCCGGTGCAAGCCATCACCTTCAATCAAATAAAAGATGCGTATGCAAGTTGGGAGCCAACCCAGGGCTACGATATTGGCCTTGATTTTTTAATCCTTAACAGGAGACTCAGTGGTGAAGTTGGCTACTACAACAAACTCACGAACAACTATGTAAATGTAACATTGCCCGCTACTGTTGGCGATGCCGATAGGACCGTGTTCTCACGTGCAGCAGATGTGAGTAACAAGGGTTGGGAAGTGGGATTGCAGTGGTCCGATAAAATTTCTGATGACTTTAGTTATTATGTTGGTGGAAATGTCACTTTTAATAAAAACAATGTCGAGGATGTTAAAGGTAACCTTCAATTAAAGGGTGGAAGTTTGGGAAATGGCGAAGTTACTACCTATACCGTCGAAGGGCAGCCCATCGGAAGTTTTTGGGTTTACGAGGTTGAGGGTATTTATCAAACAGAGGCAGAAATTGAAGCCACACCACATTTTACTGGCACAAAACCTGGCGATTTCAGGTATGCTGATGTGAACAACGACGGGGTGTTGAGCGAATTAGACAGGATATTCGACGGGTCTTACCAACCCAAAACCTACTTCGGTATCAATGCTGGGCTTGTCTGGAAGCAACTTGATTTTTCGGTTGATTGCTACGGTAATGCCGGCAATAAAGTGTATAACGGTAAGAAAGGGGTCCGGTTTGGCAATGATGAAATTGAAGAGGACAGGGCACTTAACCGCTGGAGCATTGATAACCCCAATGGTACCGAACCCCGCGCATCCAACTCCATTCCAAAGCCATCTACCTATTTTGTTGAATCAGGTACTTTTTTCAGGTTCAATAACATTACACTCGGATATAATTTTCCTATAGCTAAATGGAATGTTACTACACTCCGGGTGTATGCAACTGCACAAAACCCTATCATATTTAAGCAGTACAGTGGTTTTACCCCCGAACTTCCGGGTTCAGCAACAAGTTCCGGTATCGAATTAAATATTTACCCGGTAACTTCTACTTATTTGTTAGGAATTAATATTTCATTTTAAATTTTAGCCTTATGAAAAGAAATTTAACAATCATCATAATCTTGTTTGCAAGCGTATTTGCTTTTAATTCCTGCACCAAAGAATGGCTTAATCCTGCTCCCGAAAACCAGTTGGTTACTACTGATTCTACTTTCCTTGATCCAGCGAATGCCACAAAGTTTGTTAATGCATGTTATACCAATTTATTGACCTGGGAGCAAAGTGCATTTTCGTGGATGGGTGTTGCCAGTATCACTTCCGACGAGGCCGATAAAGGCAGCGACCCTGGTGACCTTGGGGCTGATAAAGACCAGATGGATGCCATAACTTATACCTCCACTTCAATTTCCGTTGGCGAAGTTTGGAAGGGTAATTACCAAGGCATTTCCAATTGTAACCAGGCCATCGATAATGTACCCAAATTTGATATTGATGAGGCCCTGATGAACAGGCTGCAAGGTGAAGCCAGGTTTTTAAGGGCAATGTACTATTTCAACCTTGTGCGTTGCTATGGTGATGTGCCGCTTGTTGACAAAGTTATCGATTCTGAAAACCCTGATGACCTTGAAAAAGCAAATACCAGGGCACCCAAAGAGGATGTTTATAATTTTATTGAAGAGGATTTGAATTACGCCATTGGAATTTTACCAGCTTCCTATCCTGCTACTGATTTAGGCCGCGCTACTAAAGGAGCAGCCGCCGCCCTGCTGGCCAAAGTAAGCATGTATCGTCAGGAGTGGCAGCAGGCTTATGATTTAACCGGGCAAATCATCAATGGTGAGCTTGGGAATTTCGGCCTGTTAGCTGATTATGCCGACATTTGGCGGGAAGTTGGCGAAAACAGTATTGAATCCCTTTTTGAGGTACAAGCTAAAATTGGGCTTCCCACTGCCGCAGTACAACAATATTGTGCCCCCCAGGGCATGCGGGGAGGAAAGTTTTCCTTTGTTGGAAACGATGGCCGCGACACATCTGCTGTTGGCGGCTGGGGATTTAACACACCCAGCGAGGACTTGTTAAATGCCTATGAACCGGGCGATGTGAGAAAAAAAGCTACCATCATACAGGTTGGCGATACCTTGTTTGACCAGGTAATTGTTGTAGAGACTGCAAACCCACGCTATAACTACAAATCATACGTGAGTAAATACCTCGAAACCTATGATGGTAATGATGACCGTACAAATAAGAATGTGCGGATTTTGAGGATGGGTGAAATCTACCTCATCAATGCCGAAGCTGCCAACGAGTTGGGCAATATCGGTAAGGCACAGCAATCGTTAAATGCCGTGAGGAATCGGGCTGAACTGGACAATACGACGGCAGCAACAAAAGATGATTTACGCAATGCCATCTGGAATGACCGGCACTTTGAACTGGCAATGGAATACGACCGTTTTTTCGATTTAGTCCGGCAAGGACGTGCCGGCCAGGTTTTGCGGGCCCAGGGCAAAAGTTTCGTCGATGGGAAGAATGAAGTATTTCCAATCCCTCAAAGCGAGATAAGTGCCAGTGGTGGGAGCTTAACGCAAAATCCAGGATATTAAAACATTATTTAATCGGAGGCTGTCTTAAAAGTTTTAAAATAAAAAAATAAACTTTTTCAAATTTTCAGGGGGCATCAGGTCTCATATTTCAACCCCCGCCTTAACTCGCCTCGCTGCGAAGCGGGAAGACGGGGCTATTGGTTCGGTCGCATTACTTATTTATGAATTAATCAGGCTAAAATTCACAAAAAATTATTTTTCAATAGATTAACCTTTAGTGTTGTTTCGTGATTTTGTGCCTTGGTGGCAAAAACATTACTTTTGAGACAGCCTCTTTTTATTATTCAACCTTTTTATAGATGAAAAAAAAATACAATCAAATCCTAATATTGATGGCCTTCATATTTGCAAGTTGCAGTGTTGATACAGGCAGAGAAGTTAAAAGTGATGATGATATTGTCGACCGAAAAGTAGATTCGGTACTTTCGATGATGACCGTTCAGGAAAAAATCGGTCAGATGACCCTCTTCACCAGCGATTGGGATGTAACCGGCCCTACGATGCGGTCTGGTTACAAAGAGGATATTAAGAATGGTAAAGTGGGAGCCATATTTAATGCTTTTGGTGTGAAATACCTCCGCGAGCTACAGCAATTGGCAGTCGAAAATACCAGGCTCAATATCCCGCTGATTTTTGGCTATGATGTAATCCATGGATATAAAACCATTTTCCCCCTCCCTCTGGCGCAAGCTGCCAGTTGGGACCTGGAATCAATCGAAAAATCCGAACGCATAGCTGCCATTGAAGCTACGGCTGAAGGCCTTCACTGGACATTCTCACCCATGGTTGATATTGCCCGCGACCCGCGTTGGGGAAGAATTTGCGAAGGGGCTGGTGAAGATCCGTATTTGGGATCACAAGTTGCAGTCGCCAGGGTCAATGGTTTTCAAAATCATGACCTGAATGCTGCCAATTCGCTGGTGGCCTGTGCAAAACATTATGCCGCCTATGGTGCGGCTATGGCCGGACGCGATTACAACACAGTCGATATTTCCGACAGGACCTTGCGCGAAATTTATCTGCCACCCTTTAAAGCAACCGTTGATGCCGGTGTAGGTACTTTTATGGCGGCCTTCAACGAATTGGACGGGGTGCCGGCTACAGGCAACAAATACCTGCTTCGCGATATACTCAAAGGAGAGTGGGGTTTTGAGGGTTTCGTTGTTACCGACTACACTTCCATCATGGAAATGACCTATCATGGTATTGTGGCTAATGATAAGGAAGCTGGTGAATTGGCTTTAAACGCGGGTGTGGATATGGATATGCAAAGTGCCATTTACAACGACTATACATTGGAATCGTTTGAGGAGGGAAATGTTTCGATGGAAGAAATTGATGATGCCGTAAGGAGAATTTTGAGGATAAAATTTGAGTTGGGTTTATTTGATGATCCATACAAATATTGTAACGAAGAACGCGAAAAGACCCTGGTCATGCACCAGGATCACCTGGATTTTGCACGCGAGTTTGCCTCAAAATCCATCGTGTTGTTAAAAAATGAAGGGGAAATCCTGCCCCTTTCAAAGGATACAAAAACCATTGCTGTAATTGGCCCGCTCGCCGACAGCAAACAGGATATGCTCGGCTCATGGTCGGCAGCCGGCGATTTCATGAAATGCACCACCCTGCTCGAAGGGATAAAGGAAAAGGTTTCAGATGCAAAAATTCTACATGCCAAGGGTTGCGAAGTGCTGAGTGAGGATAAATCAGGTTTTGCTGAAGCACTGTCCATTGCCCGGCGTTCGGATGTCATTATCCTGGCTATTGGCGAAACAAGGGATTTGTCCGGTGAAGCCAATAGCCGCTCCAGCATAAAAATTCCCGGGGTACAGGAAGAATTGGCAGCAGAACTTTTGAAGCTTAACAAACCTATTGTCGTGGTACTGATGAATGGCAGGCCATTGGATTTAACATGGTTGGATGAACATGCACCTGCAATTCTCGAAACATGGTTCCTGGGCACCAAAGCCGGCGATGCCATTGCCGATGTAATTTTTGGAGATTACAACCCTTCGGGCAAACTCACGGTTACTTTCCCCCGAAACCTTGGGCAGGTTCCTTTGTTTTATAATTACAAAAATACCGGAAGGCCAGCTACTGACGTGAAATGGACTAGCAAATACCTTGATATACCAAATTCACCACTGTATCCTTTTGGCTACGGATTGAGTTACACTGATTTTGATTATTCAGATTTGAAATTATCAAAAAATACAATTACCAAAAATGAAACACTAACAGTATCTATTGATGTAAAAAATGTAGAGGAATATGCCGGCGAAGAAGTGGTGCAACTCTACATACACGACCTTGTTGGAAGTGTAACCCGCCCGGTGCTCGAGTTGAAGGCATTCGAAAAGATCAATCTCGAACCTGGCCAAACAAAAACCGTTCAGTTTGAATTAGGCCTTAAAGATTTGGAGTTTTTGGATATTGATATGAAACTGGTGGCCGAGCCCGGCGAATTTGAAGTGTTTGTAGGTACCAATTCGCAGGATACAAAATCTGTGAAATTTACACTTAAAGATTAAATAAAAATATACCAGGCCGTAACCAGCAAAATTAAAGTAAACGCCTATGAGCAGCAAAATTGAAAACAGGGCACTTTTTCAAAACATCCGGCAACTGATTGAAGAAAGCCGGCAGCAGGTGGCGGTAACGGTAAATGCTACCATCACGGCCTTATACTGGCAAGTGGGCAATACCATAAACCGGGATATTCTTGGACACAGCAGGGCCGATTACGGAAAGCAAATTATAATGGTGCTAAGTACACAATTGGTTGCTCACTATGGAAAGGGCTGGGGAGAGAAACAACTGAGACATTGCATGCGTTTCGCCGAAACTTTTCCCGATGAGCAAATTGTATACACACTGTGTAGACAATTGAGTTGGTCGCATCTCCGAATGGTAATGTTTATAGAAGACCCGCTGAAAAGGGAATTCTATATTGAAATGTGCAAGCTCGAAAAATGGAGTGTTCGCACTTTCAGGGAACGCATCAACTCCATGCTCTACGAGCGTACAGCCATCAGCAAAAAACCTGAACTGACCATAAAAAGCGATCTTGAGAAACTTAAAATTGAGCAGCAAGTAAGCCCTGATTTGGTTTTCCGCGACCCTTATTTTTTAGACTTCCTCGGGTTGAAGGACACCTACTCCGAAAAAGATTTGGAAACAGCCATCCTTGTCGAACTGCAAAGCTTCATTATTGAACTGGGCAGCGACTTTGCCTTTTTGGCCCGCCAAAAACGTATCACCATCGATAACCGCGATTATAAAATTGACCTGCTGTTTTACCACCGCAGGCTGAAATGCCTGGTAGCCATCGACCTTAAACTGGGTGAATTTGAAGCTGGTTTTAAGGGGCAAATGGAATTGTACCTGCGATACCTAACAAAGCATGAACAAATGGACGGAGAGAACCAGCCCATTGGCCTGATACTTTGTACCGGAAAAACCCAGGAACACATTGAGCTGATGCAATTGTACCAAAGCAACATCAAGGTTGCCGAGTACCTGACCATTTTGCCCGACAAAAAATTATTGCAGCAAAAACTGCATCAGGCCATCGAAATAGCTAAAAACCGATTGGGTGAAACCGATAAAAATGATAAAAATGATACCCGATGAGTAAACACAGAGCTTTGATAACTTACTTAAAAACCTAAAATCATGACCACACCAAACAAAAAAATCAGTTTTACAAGCCTGTTCATCTTTGTATTATTGCTAAACACGGCAAATGCCCAAACCTACCAATATTTTCAGGATTCACCCGATCCTGTTTTTTACGAGTTTAGCTGGTTGTGGGTGGATGCACCGAGTGAGCTTGAACTGGCAGGTAGCGACGACCATCGTTTTTCGGTTGAAACCGAAACCATGCCACAGCAGGGTATCAATTCGCTCAGGTTAAAATGGAAATCTGCTCCTGGTGGTGCATGGCAGGCTATTGCAGCGGGTATAGGCTGGACAGCAAAAGATATCTCCGATACCGACACGCTCCTGTTTTATCTCTACGCATCCGATGGGATCGAGGCTGCCAATTTACCCACCGTTTTTATGGAGGACGTGAACAATGAACAAACTTCAAAATTTCCGATTGGAGATTACTCGGGCGACTTGCCCCCTGATGAATGGCTTAGGATTGTCATTCCCATGGAAATCTTTTTCGATGCTGGCGATCCTGTTGATTTCACGGCAATTAAAACCATAGGCTTTGGCCAGAATTTGGATGACAATACCGAACATACCCTGTTTGTTGATGACATGAGGGTTTTTAAAGGAGATGGAAGTTCCCCGATACTATCGCCTCCGCAAAACCTGGTAGCGAAGGGATATGATAGCCATGTTTATCTTACCTGGCAAGCCAATACCGAACCTAACCTCAATGGTTATGAAATATATCAGTCAACCAATGGAGGCACCAACTTCGTGAAGCGGGCCGTGGTTGGGAAAGATGATACTTCATATATTCATTTCGTCCGGGCACAGGGAACAAATCTTGACTTGATGTATGCCATCACGGCACTTAATGATATCAATGAACCGTCTGAGTTTTCAAACATTGTTGAAGTTTCCACCTACGACATGAACGACGAGGAATTACTGGATATGGTACAGGAAGCCACTTTCAGGTATTTTTGGGATTTTGCACATCCTACGTCCGGTATGGCCCGAGAGCGGAACACGTCAGGGAATACAGTGACATCTGGTGGCTCCGGCTTTGGTGTAATGGCCATCCTGGTAGGTATCGAACGTGGATTTATTACCAGGGAGCAAGGCGTTGAAAGGATGATTACGATACTTGATTTTCTTGAAAATGCCGACCGCTTTCATGGTGTTTGGCCACACTGGATGAATGGAAATACCGGGCAGGTTATCCCTTTCAGTGAAAAGGACAATGGTGGCGATTTGGTAGAAACGGCATTTTTGGTACAGGGACTGCTTGCAGTGAGGCAGTATTTTGATGGAGCTAGTGCCAATGAACAGGCCATCGTGGAGAAGATTACCAACCTTTGGGAAACCGTTGAATGGGACTGGTACAGGCGCAATAACGGAAACTTCCTTTACTGGCATTGGTCGCCAAACTACGGATGGGATATGAATATGCAGGTGAAAGGACCAAATGAGGCTGCGGTTATTTATCTGCTTGCCATTGCATCCCCAACCCATGGAGTGCCGGCTTCACTTTGGCAAAATGGATGGGCAAGCTCATCTTATTATGTAAATGGTAAAACCTTTTACGGGTACAAGTTATGGGTAGGATGGGATTATGGTGGCCCATTGTTTTTTGCACAATATTCTTATCTGGGTTTTGATCCGCGGAATATTAAGGATGAATATGCCAACTATTTTAACAACAATAAAAATCAAACCCTTATCAACAGGGCCTATTGCATTTCAAACCCAAAGAATTATGCGGGATATGGCGAAAATTGCTGGGGGCTCACTGCCAGCGACGACCCTTATGGTTATCTGGCGCACGAGCCCAATAGCGATCGCGACAATGGTACCATAACACCAACTGCTGCCTTATCCTCCATGCCCTATACTCCTGATGAATCGATAGCAGCCCTGAAACACTTTTACAGGGACCTGGGAGATAAAACCTGGGGGGAAATGGGTTTTTATGATGCTTTTAACCAGGAGGTCAACTGGTGGGCTAGTTCATACCTTGCCATCGACCAGGGGCCTATTATTGATATGATTGAAAACTACAGGACTGGTTTGTTGTGGGATTTGTTTATGGCCAACCCCGAGATTCAGCTCATGCTCGATGCTATAGGTTTTGAGTATGATCCAAATGCTGTAACCACATCAATGCTAAACAACGATCTGTTGGATGTATTTCCAAATCCTGCAAATGATGAAATAGTTTTATCTTTCATCTTGCATGACAAAGAAAAGATTTCGATAGATTTATTTCGGGCTGATGGTGCTTTGGTAAAATCATTTTTTCATAATACTATTTTCACTTCAGGGAACAATCAAATAGTAGTTCATCTCGATGACCTCCCTGCAGGCTTTTATTTCATCAAACTGACTACAGCCAATAGTAGTAGTACAAAGAAATTGATATTAAATTAGTGCCTTCTCAATTCAAATCTTAATCTCAGACCTCCTGATCCAACGTAAATATCGTGTCGCGATTTTTAGATTTCTCTCTTCAAATTTTCTACACAAATTTTCGATCGAAATGACACGAGCTGGTGCGATAAAGGGGAGGCTGGATCGGGCGCAAAGCGCCCGATCCAGCCTCCCCACCACTTCATGCCCGCCACTGTCATTCCGAACGAAGTGAGGAATCTGAATTAGACATAAAAAAAGCTGTTTCCGAGAGGGAACAGCTTTTTAATTGAATAAGGTTTAAAATCTTTAGTTTTTCAGGAATTTTACAGTTTCGGTATTTCCTTCTTTGTTGCGGAGGACCAAAATGTAAATACCTTTTGTCAGGTCACCTGTATTGATTGTTAAATCACCAGTGTTCACCTGGTTGAAAATCATTTGTTGCTGACCGAGTAGGTTATATACAGCAAGAGTTTCCATGTTTTCGTTTACCTTAACATTCAGGGTTGAGTTACATGGGTTTGGCCCAATAGTAATTGCCGGAAGTTTTACATCGTTGATACCGGTATTGTCATAAGGCTCGGGATCACTATTTATCCTGATATTGTCAAAATAAAGGGTTACTAAGCCTGTTGCAGTCAAAGGATCTTCAAAATCGGGCATGAAGGCAACAATCGGATAAGTGCCCTCCATTGTAGTGAAATCAAATACATAATCAACCCACTGGTCGGTAAGTTCCTGCGGGTTTGTACTACCTTGCTCAAGTGTACCTGATGTTCCACCTTCCAATTTGAATTTAATAGGACTAATTCTTGGCTTCCATACCATGATGTGTAGATACTTATGTGTTGTTACATCCACTTCAGGAAGGGCATTTGCCCAGAATCCACCCCAAGGCTGGCCACCATCGTCAGTTCCACGGCGGTCGAATTGCATAACTTTTGAAGACATGTTGATGCCAGTTGGATCGGGATTATCAATAACAAAGAAAGTTTCATCAACAGGGTGTAACTCAGGATCGTCCCATTCACCACAAGCCATAACATGCAGTGTGAGTGGTCCTGATGTTCCATCTTCAAAGTCACAAATGATGGATTCGTCACCACCACCTATAACACCCCACACTTCATCAAGTACTGTTTCACCAGAAACCATAACATTACGGTTTGGATCGCCTTCCCATTCACCGCCAGCCCAACCTGTGGCTACTACATCTGAGAAATACTTGTAAAAGTATTCGCCATCGTTGAGCAGCAGGGTAAGTGTGAAAATCATATCATTGCCTTCCGATGCCATCATCATAAGTGAAGGGTCGGTACCTGGTTCTTGCCAGTTGTTGGCAACATTAATAGTTCCAGCCATGCAAACAGTATTTACAGCAGGATCAAAACCTTCAACAGCGGACATATCCACATTAAAAGTTACAGCATAAGGCATATCAGCCCATAAATCATTTAAGGAAGCTTCAGCCACAGCGTAAGCTTTACGGTTTGGATCGCCTTCCCATTCGCCACCAGCCCAACCGGTAGCTAAAACAGTTGAAAAGTACTTGTACTGGATTTCACCGGCTTCAGCCATTTCAGCCGAAATAGTGTAAATCATTGGATCCTCCTCCGAGGGGAGCATTTTGAAATCATCATTGGAACCTGGTTCTGTCCAGTCAAAAATACTACCTGAAATGAAAACATCATGTACGGCAGGATCAAATCCTTCTACAGCAGTCATGTCAACATTAAAAGTGACATTAAACTGTGCCATTGCAAAACTTCCCATGGCCAGGAACATTAAAAGTGCGCTAATTCTTAAAGTAAATTTTCTCATAGTTTTTAAAATTTGATTAGTAAAATTCGATTTTTCAATGTGCAAAATTAAATAAATTATAATATCTCAATATGTATTTTGATAAAAAGTTTAAAATTTATCAAATTTAATGCCGCTTTTGCCGATTATTTGAACCATTAGTCAATGGGTGACAAATAATTATTCTGATGATATGTTAAAAACATTTAAAATGATTTTTGTACATTTGCCGCCACTTTTGAAAAAGCAAATTTATTTAATAATTAACTAACTAACCAAAACTTTTAATTATGGTAAAACATCTAAAGTCAAAGCTCATTCTGCTACTTGTAATGATGTGTTTTGGCACTGTAACGGTTTTCGCCCAAACAGGTGAAGTAACAGGTACAGTAACGGATGCCTCTGACGGAACTACCCTACCAGGAGCCACCATTGTGGTAAAAGGTACTGTAAGGGGAACGGTTACTGATATCGATGGGAAATACAGTATTTCGGTTGAACCAAACACCACCCTGGTGTTTTCTTTCATTGGCTATGAGCCGCAGGAAGTCTTTGTTCAGCCAGGTACTACTGTAAACATAGCCTTGTTAATGCAATCCACATCCCTCGATGAGTTTGTTGTAATTGGCTATGGTGTACAAAAGAAAAAGGATGCTACAGGCTCTGTTGCTGTGGTAAGTACTGATGATTTTAACAAGGGGGCTATCACCTCTCCTGCCGGATTGATTACTGGTAAAGTTGCTGGTGTCCAGGTAACGTCCAATAGTGGTGCCCCAGGTGAATCTTCTACTATTCGTATTCGTGGAGGTTCTTCATTGAGTGCAAGTAACGATCCCCTTGTTGTTATCGACGGGGTGATAACCTCTGGTGAAGGTGGTTCAGGTTCACGTAGTGCTTTAAATGCCCTCAACCCAAATGATATTGAGACCTTCACTATACTGAAAGATGCTTCGGCAACTGCAATATATGGATCGAGGGCCTCCAATGGTGTAATTTTGATTACAACCAAAAAAGGTGCGAGTGGAGATGCAATGAAACTGGAGTATCAAGGGAAATTCTCTTTCTACGAGAAACCTGACCCTCTTGATGTATTAGGTTCTGATGAGTATGTTAGTGTTTTTAAAGAAAGACATCCTGATTTTGACCACATGTTAGGTGTTTGGTATGATGCGGAAGGACATCAGGTTGCCGCAAATAATCGTACGGAAACCTCAACCCGCGAAATTTATAATACCGACTGGCAGGATGAAATTTATCAGAGCGCTTTTATGATGGACCATGATCTGAGTATTTTAGGGGATTTAGAAGGCTTGCCATACAGGGTATCATTGGGTTATACTGACCAGGATGGAACCTTGAAGACTTCAGAGTTTAAACGCACAACGGTTGCTGTGTCTCTAAACCCAACCCTTTTTGATGATCATTTGAAGTTAAATGTTAACCTGAATGGTACATTTATTAAAAACCGTTTTGCAAATCGTTCAGCAATTGGCGCTGCACTTCAGATGGATCCAACAAAACCTGTTACAAGTAACGATGGCTCCTTTGGAGGATATTATACATGGTTAGGGAATAGTGGTGGTGTAAACTCTATGGCAACCAGTAACCCTGTTGCTTTGCTTGAACAAAATAATGATAACTCCGATGCGAATCGTTTCTTCGGAAACTTTCAGGCTGATTACAAATTTCACTTCCTCCCTGATCTGCATGCAAACATAAATCTTGCCATGGACCACTCGAATAATAGTGGAACGAGAACTGTTCCAAATTATGCCGCCTGGTCATATAATGAGGCCCAGGGTGGAGGTATGGATAATAGATATACCGGGGATAATACAAATGACTTGTTGGATTTTTACCTTAACTACAAAAAGGATGTTGAATCCATTGAAAGTGTATTTGATGTGATGGCCGGATACTCATGGCAACATTTTGCATTCAATAACACATGGGACAATAACAATATACCCATTTACCTCACACCTGAGGGTGATTCTACAGGACAAAGTTTAATACATAATGATGGCATTAATAGCGGTGAATACTATTTAGTTTCTTTCTTTGGCCGTTTTAATTATTCATTCAAGGATAGGTATTTGTTTACGGCAACTGTACGCCAGGATGGAACATCACGTTTTTCACCTGATAACCGTTGGGGCTTATTCCCTGCTGTTGCTTTAGGTTGGAAAATTAATGAAGAAGCGTTTTTGCAGGATTCCAGAACAATTTCACAATTAAAACTGCGATTGGGATGGGGCCAGACTGGCCAGCAAAATATTCTTGACAACTATTATGAGTATCAAGGACGCTATTCTTATGGTAACCAGTATTCACGATATCCATTTGGTAGTTATTATAATTATGTTATTCGTCCTGAAGGATACAATCCGAATTTGAAGTGGGAAACAACTACCACTACTAATATTGGTTTAGATTATGGATTTTTCAATGACCGCTTATATGGTTCTATCGAGTATTATTTCCGTGAAACAACAGATTTGTTAAGTTATGTTCCTGTTCGCCAGGGTACCAATTTAACAAATGAAATCTTCCAGAATATTGGTGAATTGACAAATACGGGAGTCGAGTTTTCAGTAAATGGACGCATCATATCAAATGAAGATATGTTTTGGGAATTAGGGGTGAATGTTACCTATAACAAAAACGAAGTTACCATGTTGTACCAGGATGCAAGCATATACACTGGTGGGATTTCTGGTGGTGTAGGAAACAATATCCAGGTTCATGAAGTTGGTCAACCTGCCAGTTCTTTTTATGTGTATGAGCAGGTTTATGATGAGGATGGAAGCCCGATACAGGGGCTCTATGTTGATAGGAATGATGATGGACAAATAAATAGTGATGATAAATATGTTTATGAGAACCCGAATGCCCCTTTCTACTTTGGTATTACCAATACTTTTAATTACAAAGATTGGTCATTATTCTTTGCTGGTCGTGCTAATTTTGGAAACTATGTTTACAACAATGCACAATCAGAAAATGCCACTTACGATCGCCTTTACAGGGATGAAGGGCCTTATGCCGCTAATATTTTGTCATCAGCTACGATGATTAATTTCTATACCCCACAGTATATGTCTGATTACTTTGTTCAGGAAGCTTCATTTTTTCGTATGGATGATATCTCATTAAGCTATACCTTTCCGAATGTTATAAAAGATAAACTTAATATCCGTTTACAAGCTACCTGTAACAATGCTTTTGTCATTACGGATTACGAAGGCCTTGACCCAGAAGTTCCTAATGGTATCGACAATAACTTGTATCCCCGTTCGCGCGTTTGGGTATTCGGTGTAAACCTTCAGTTTTAATTTTTAAAAAGATATTATTATGAAAAAAATAACAAAATTTCTTATATTAATCGCAATCATTGGATTTTTTAATGCTTGTGTGAAGGATCTGGATACTGTGCCAACAGATCCTGATGTTGTAACTTCAGGGAACGCGTTTGATGACCCGGAAGCTTACACCCAATTCCTTGCGAAATGCTATTTAGGTTTGGCAACTGGTGGTAATGAAGGAGATGGCGCTGGTGACATTGCCGGAATTGATGGCGGTTTTAGCCCCTACATGCGTCAATACTGGTATCATCAGGAGTTGACTACTGATGAGTCGATTATAGCCTGGGAAGATCAAACAATTAAAGATTTTCATTACCAACAATGGGGTACTAGTGATGTGTTTATTAACGCGATGTATTCTCGTGTAATTTACCAGGTTTCGCTGGTAAACGAGTTCTTGCGCCAGACCGAAGATGATGTATTGAACGAAAGAGGTGTTAGCAGTGAATGGAAAACAAAAATTACTGAATATCGCCTGGAAGCAAGGTTTCTACGTGCATTCTCATATTGGCATGGTTTGGATCTTTTTGGAGGAACTATTTTTGTAACAGAAAATGATCCACTTGGAGATCCCGATTTTTATCCGCCAAGAATATCTGCAGAAGAAATGTTTGCTTTTATTGAGTCGGAATGTATTGATGTTGCTGATAAAATGATGCCTGCAAGAACAAATGATTATGGCCGTGTCGATCAGGTTGCGGCATGGACACTGCTGGCAAAGCTTTATTTGAATGCCGAGGCGTATATTGGTTCACCAAAATACACTGAATGTGTTACCTATTCAAATAAGATTATCGAAAGTAGCTACGCTTTAGCACCAACTTGGGAACAATTGTTCTGGGCAAACAATGACATGGACCAATCCACAATGCAGGAAATTATTTTCCCCGTCCGTTTTGATGGAATGCGTACACAAACTAATGGTGGTACCACTTTCATTAGCAATGCTTGTATTGGTGGTAATATGGCTGCTGCTGATTATGGATTTCCTGGTGATAATGGTGGTTGGGGTGGAACCCGCGTAACCCCAGAGTTTGTTGCAAAATTTGATGAGAACCCTAGTGATGCAAGAGCTGTGTTTTTTACAGATGGACAGAATTTAAGTATCGATGATGTCAACGTTTTTACTGATGGGTATGCTTATCCAAAGTTTGTAAACTATTATATTGTTGATGGTGAGAAAATTAATGGATCAGATGGTAACTTTAGTGATACTGATTTTCCAGCCTTCCGCTTGGCAGACGTTTACCTGATGTATGCTGAGGCTGTTCAAAGGGGTGGCTCTGGTGGAACTCATGATGCTATTGGGCTTGTTAATCAATTGCGTTCAAGAGCTGGCGTTCCTGATGTTTCAAGTTTGGATTTGGATTTTTTATTGGACGAACGTGCACGTGAGTTGGCCTGGGAGTGTCACCGACGTACAGATTTAATTCGTTTTGGTAAATTTAGCGAATCTGATTATGTTTGGCAATGGAAAGGAAATGTTAAGCAAGGACAATCTACTGATGCGAAGTATAACTTATTCCCAATACCTGCTTCAGAGATTAATTCCAACCCAACAGTTCCTCAAAATCCTGGTTATATTAACCTATAAAATTGATATTGATATGAATAAAATAATAAGTTTAATCTTGCTTTTTTTAGGTGTAAGTATTGCTTTTACTGCCTGTAAAAAAGATGAAGCAGGCCCAATTTTAGATACGAACGCCACTGTAAGTCCTACATGGATTACGATACCGTCTCCTGATACCCACTTTGTTCTCGAAGAAGATACAATAAATGTTGTTGTTACTACATTAGAGTGGAGCGAGGTTGTTTACGCACTTCCTGATTTACCTTCTCCTTTGTACACTATTCAAATGTTTTTTACGGCTGATTCTACAGTGGAATCGTCTTGGGGCGAACCTATTGAATTATTTACACTTCCTGAAACCAACAGGGATATTACAACGAATGAATTAAATACTGCAATTCTAAAGGAAATTGGTACAGACTTTCCCGAAGACACAGTAATATCTGTTGCCTTCCAAATTAAGGCAAATGTTAATTCAAATGATGTGGCCAATACCATTGACGCGTTTACCGCGATTGCCCCGTTTTCGGTAACTCCATTTGTTGCTGCTGTGCCAGGTGGAGCTTCATTGTGGGTTCCTGGAAATCATCAAGGCTGGGATCCTGCTGTGGCACCTCAAATTTGGGATGCCGATGGTGATAATGTATTTGAAGGTTTCGTTTATTTTCCTGAAGACGGATTTAATGGTGAATTTAAATTTACCGGTAATCCTGCATGGGTTGATGATGAAAACTATGGTGCCGGGGCTACTCCGGGATCTTTAGATAATGATTCCGGCGCAGGTAACTTACTTGTTCCTGAGTTTGGAGGTTATTGGCTCGTTGCTGATCTTAATGCTATGACTTGGACTTACACGGCACAAAATTGGGGCGTTATTGGTTCTGGTATCTTGGCCGGCGACTGGAGTGAAGATGTTGATATTATCCCAGCTGTGGGTGGCCCATTAAATATCCTTGAAGCTACAGTTGATGTTATTGAACCACCTGATGGTAGTGAACTTCGATTTAAATTCCGTGCCGATGATGGATGGACATTGAACTATGGTGCAGAAGCCGGAAGTAATGTTCTTATCTCAGGTGGCCCGGATATCCCGATGCCTGAAGGACCTGGCAATTATACTTTCAAGATGAATATGAGTATGCCTGAATTTACTTACGAGTTTAGTAAAAATTAAGGCATAATTCTTTCGTTTACAAAAAAAGCCTTTCAGGAAATCCTGAAAGGCTTTTTTTGTGGAAAATGGAAAATACGAGTTCGAAGTTTCTCAATTGGTTTTTTTACTTTGCTAATAATTTCATTTACTTGCTTGAATATGAGGCAAAAGTTTTACCGGTTGAAAGTATGACTAAATATTGCTGGCTATTCGAAGATACTGATATTCTTGATCATGTTTCAATGATAAAATTTCTTATAATTACTACAAATGAAAAAATAGATGAGATCAGGAACAGGTCGATAGAAATAATAGGAGAGGATTTAGAATACAAATATTTCAAACGGTTTGAGTTTAATTTCATACCACATGATGCGCTTACAACAAAAGTAATTGAAAGAACAGGTGAAGATATGTTTTCTTGAGATCTTTGATGTAATAATCATTTTTCATGGAATGCAGCTAATAATAATGATTATTCATGAGTTTTAATTGTTTTTCATACTTTTGATTTGATAATTAATATTCACAAGAAATATTCAGCAGATAACTGGCAAGTTTACACACCACGTCATGCACCTGCTGATTCTTTAGCAGGACATATAACTTTTGCTTTGAAATACGAAGGTGTTGATCTTTATGTATTGAAAAGGGTGTTTGAGGCAGTTTCTGCCAATGAAATAAGAAACATTATCAAAGCCGAGCCTATCGGCCAATACATTCGGAGAATCTGGTTTTTTTATGAATGGTTAATGAATCAAAAACTTGATCTTCCCGACCTGGCCACTGGGAATTACCTTGACGCAATAGATGAAAATTTACAATATCCAGGCCTTTCAGAAAACTCCCCTCGTCACAGGGTACGCAATAATCTGCCAGGGGCACAAGATTTTTGTCCACTGATCAGGAAAACGAATAAATTAGAAGGATACATTGCTGAAAAACTGGATGAAAAAATAGAAGGTTCATATTTCGGCAAGATGGCAGGAGGTCGAAAAACTGATTGAAGGCCTGATAGAAACAAAGCGTAAGCTGCAGGATGCTGATTTTGATGCCACAAAAATGGCAGAGTTTCTCTACAGTTGTGTGCAACAAACAATTGATGTCATCATTCCTGCGGAAATAGAATATTTGCACAAGTATGATGAGTTTAAATACAAAGTTGATCAATCCTTCGAAATGCCCGACAAGATGATTGCCCTCTTGGTGAGGTTTCTTGAGCAAGGTGAGGGAAAACTATCGAAGCGGGCCGGCTAGGCAGGGGATTTTGAAAAAACGATGCATCCTACGCACAAGCTTACCCTGCCAGCCTCCCGATTCTTGGGACAGGCTGTTTTTCCGGGCTCGGTCATAAATCATAACCATTGCCTTCTCTCTAACCAGTAGAGGATTAAATTCCGAGAAACCGCATTTGAGAATTTTGCTTACTTTTTGATCTTTCAAAAAAGTAAGAGCACCAGAAAGTTAGGAGTAGAATAAACTTTAATTCAAGTAAACAATCAAATATGGTAAAAGAAGATTGCTAAGAATTTACTTCCTCCAGGTTTTCGACTTGATCCCTTATTACAGGGTTTATATCAATTCTCGTTTAAACAAAAAAAGCCCTGCAATTTCTTGTAAGGCTCTCATGTGTCGGGTAGTCCGTACGGACGACCTTTCCGCTTTATGGTGGAACACGCTGTCCAGATTTCAATTATATAGATAAAAAAATATCTTGTCTCCGTCGCCCCGCGAAGCCTACGCCGTCCTGTTGAGTTTTGGTAATTACAACGAAGCCTACAGTAAATAATTTGTTAAAGAAATTTGATGTAAATATGATTCTGGTGCAATTAATTTAGCTCACTTAGTACCAGGTGTCTATTTTGTACATATTACAAGCGATGCTGAGATATTCAAAAGGATAATAGTTAAATTATAGACCCTGCGGTGCGCCAGTGAGTGTACTTCGTATTCAGAGAAGTATTTGCCGACGATAAATAATTATTGAGTTAGTCTCCGAAAGATAGTAAGGCTGCGACATTTTCCTTTGTAATACCATACCCAGATTTGGATTTTTACTATATTAGCCAAATAAAAATTTCTGATTATAAATATTATTCAGCAATTGTGCTGATAACATGCTTGTCATGTTGAATTGAACACTGCAACATACACGCAAGCCAGTAAAATTTATTTAAAAATATCAAAAATGAAAAAACATATATCGAATAGTCTATTTATAATTTTACTGATGTTATTGGGTTGCAATAACTCATCAGAAGGTGATAGTATAAAAGATAGCAATGTGAAGACCTATCAGGAAGAAGTGAAAGATAATTCTGACAACAAAAATGATTTGACATCCTTAGAGCAAGGTCTAAATTTTGCTATGCAAACACAAAAAGTATTGGCTGAGAACCTTATAAATGAAATCAATACAAAAGGAACAGTCCACGCTTTAAATTTTTGTTCTGCTAAAGCTTATACCTTAACAGACAGTATGGCACTTGCTTTAAATGTGCGTATAAAAAGAGTTTCAGACAAACCAAGGAATCCGAACAATAAGGCAAACAAACAAGAGGCAGCATACATTACAAAATCAAAAGAGTTCCTGGCAAAGGGCGAGAATATAAAACCTGAAATGAGTGAAACTAATGGAAAAATGGTAGGCTATTATCCAATAACAACAAATCAAGTTTGTATGCAATGTCATGGGAATCGAGATACGGAGGTTTTATCAGAAACCCTTTTGCAAATTGAAAATTTGTATCCAAATGACAAAGGCATTGATTATAAAATAAATGAATTGAGAGGAATATGGGTAGTAGAAATGAATAAAGTGCGGCACACACCCTATTAAAACCGTTAGCTGTCATTAGTAGTCGATATGAAATTAGTTGACAAGAAAGGAATGAGAAATGGGTGGGGTTTTTTCTCTCCTTTCCATTAATGTTTGTGGTTTTGAAAATCAATTACAGTAAAATTGATCAGATTGCATTGGAGTAGGTTTTATGATACTAATTTCTGTTGTTATTTTGTATTTCATGAAGTGGTACTCAAATAGAAAATTATGGAATTATTTTTTAGCATTGGTAATTTCCTCTTAGGTGTAATAATCGCGTTTGTGGGTTTCGAAAAAATCAACCCTCTACATAACGAATCCAAGGAAAAGCAAGCCGATTTTTATCGAAAATGGGGACTTTATCTGAAAGTAGGTGGTATTACCATAGCAGCCGTTGGATTCTTAAGGTTGTATTTTATACTTTAATCCAAATTCAGCTAATCGATTAGCTACCCCGACAGTAAAGATGTGGAAACTTCCAAGGATTTGCTCAGTATTCAGCTATCAAACAGGTGCAAATGGATGACTAAAAACCTTAAAGGGAAGTGCTGGCAACATGATAACTAAGAAGGAATACCAAAACCTTTCTTTTGATGAAAAATCGCTAATGCTATTCAATGACGGTGATTACATTGCTACAAGGATTTCATACGGTTACAAGTTGAAACTTTATGCCCTTTATGGGTTTTACATAGAGGTATCGTTTCATCCTTTTTCACTTAACATCGAAAAGATTGCTGTCCTGAAATCGAAGAAGACGCTGGATTTGTATCTTGGGGATGTTGATTTGGGTGAGTTGATTAATGAAGGATGACAGCAAGCGTTTTATTGGTTGAAACGGACACTGTTTATTTTAGCAATGAAACAGATACATTTGGAATTTTATTAAATTAGCCCACTAAAGCCCGATTGGAAGAATTGCTTCCAATCATGTAAACAAGTTAGACATACAAAATCAGGGTGTTAACCCAATTAGTAGAGGGAACAGGCATTTAAACCATTTTACTATACAGCATATTGGTAATTCATTATGAATCCAAAAATATAATATCCAGAATATGAAAATAGAAGAATTTCTAAGTAAGATTAACAATCATACAAAAGCTATCTATGAAAATGAGATTGAGCAGGTAAATGAAAATGGTCGGATTATTAATTGGTTATTAGGTTTAGCAGGTTTAGCCTTGCTTTTCAGTTTTAACAAATATGACAGTATTGGAAGTGAAAAATTTTGGATTGTTTTACTTCAGTCATTAATATTTATGTCCATAATTATTGTTGGATTCTTACATAGATTAAAAACAAAATCATTTAGAGAC
>Ga0208900_1000365_pt1 | contig 28729 bp, 27 predicted proteins | sample AntAceMetag02UKK_FD_184763 | JGI IMG/M metagenome (GOLD analysis project Ga0208900, IMG submission 184763) | Saline lake microbial communities from Ace Lake, Antarctica - Antarctic Ace Lake Metagenome 02UKK (SPAdes) (version 2) | ecosystem: Environmental > Aquatic > Non-marine Saline and... | reverse complement strand
TCTGGGAAAAAGCGAGTCCCTTGTCCCCCAGCTCAGCCGGGGTGGCATAAATGAAGTTTTCTTCTTTGTTTACAAAGGAGAAAAAACTGAACCGTTCGCCCAGTTCCATGACCGCACTGGCCTCGGATTGCTCAGGGGTTCCGCCTTTACCCATCTGTTTGTTGGTGCCGGTCACCCGTTTTGCATCTGCCCCGCATTCAGAAAAAAAGACCGGGATATCCAGCCGGCCGTTATCAATCCTCCGGGTCTGACTTAAAATGTCCAGATTCAGGTTTGCGGTTCGTTCTTTGAACCGTTTAACGGTCTCCGAAGGAGACATGATCTTGTCCTGATCGTAGGTATAGCCTTTTTTTGCGTCTTTTAATTGAATGTTATAACCCATTTATGGTACCTTTTTTTGGAATATTTAAGCTTGCCTGGAATGAATCAACCCTATTCATAAATCGATGCAAATCAACCGATATTAATCAACCAGGGCAATGTCATCGCCGACCTTAATGATGCCCCCTGTTAGAATCTTTGCAAATACACCTTCTTTGGGCATAATGCAATCCCCTGTGCGGTAATAGATGGCACATTTTTTATGGCATTCTTTCCCGATCTGGGTGATTTCAACCAGGGCGTCTTGTCCAAGACTTACCCGTTGGCCGATTGGCTGGGATTTCCAGTCAATACCCGTGGTGGCGATGTTTTCGGCAAAATCACCAAAATTGAGTTTAAAGGCTTCTGTGCTGACCTTTTCAATGCTTTCGGCAGATAGAAAACTCAATTGCCGGTGCCAGTCTCCGGCATGGGCATCCTCTTTAATCCCATGGTTTTCAATAAGTTCCGCCTGGTCAACACATTTTTTTATGGTGCCTTTTTTCTTGCTTACGGCAATGGAGACTATCTTCATTTGGTTTCCCCTGTAAATCATAGAAATTCATATGGTTTTGTGGGGATATATATCACAATGTAGCATAAAAATTCAAGAAGGTCATTTGATATTCCTTTAATAAAAATTTTTGGTTTGCTCAACACCAAAGAAAAACCGGGTTGAAATTCCATCTTCCATCACATGCAGCATTTTTTATATTTTTTCCCGCTGCCACATGGGCATGGGTCGTTTCTGCCAACTTTTTGACTTTTTGTTATGGGTACATTGGAATGATTTTTCTGTCTATTGTTTAGATAAATGGATTTTAATTTTTTATGCCGGGTGTGCAAGTTTTTGTAAAAACCAGGATTTTGTTCTTCTATGGCAGACCGTATCATTCCCAAGTTTATGGGAGAGGACATTCCTTCTGTGATTTCCCAATGTTTTTTAGCATATGTCACTGTAAGGGAGCACAATTCATTTTCTATACCTGTGTCTTTTTTGGATACAACGTCTATAATGGTATTCGAACATGAACAGTTTGGCAGCAAACAATACTGGTCAAAAATCAAATAATCTTCCCTATTAACCTTAACATGCATCTGGTCACCATAGGGCAGAACGTCATTGTAGGCATACATTTCTCCATCCCGTTCCACTGCTTCATAATCAAAGAAGGCATCAATCTGATCAATCTCCGCTTGTTCGGTTATCTTGTTTTTATAGGCATAATGCTTTTTAAATAAAAATTCAAAATCATCCTCATTTAATTGGGATAAAAACAGGTTTGCAAAGGCCAACTCTTTTGGATGCGTTTTGTTTTCTGGATCAGAACTGAGCATTTTTTCACTAAGATCAATATCAATGCGATGGGAAGGCAGGTTCTGTTCGTTTTGGTTTTTATCTCGTAGTGGCCTAAGGGCAACTTCAATTGTTCCACATCGACACACAGGGTTGCTGCATGAAACAAATGAACACTCATAGGTGTGAGAACTTTCATTTTCAAGGACTGTGGCCAGTGTTTCCTGTAAATTTTTATCGGTATTGAATACCATTTTATTTTTCTCCCGCCCCAAAAGTAATGGTTAATATAAGTAACCAGTCATACATCGAAATAGAACAAGCTGATATGGAATAAACAACCTTATCCTCGTCTTTCATAATTTTAAAATGTTCAATATTTTAAAATCCACTTTATTGAATTATTGACGGCAATTTTTCGGTTTTCTATATTTGAACTTTTTAACCCATCAAAATATTTTCTTTTATTATCATGTAAGACATATCCTTGATGTAAATTTTGTTTTTTAAATTGCCTTATCCAATCGAATAGTGTTGGGTACCTCATCTCTACCCGCTCAAGGCAGGGGGCCAGTACCGCCTCGCTCTTGCCGGACCCTACCAGGTCCCGGCCATCAAGGATGGGGGTCAACGCCTGTTTTTGGACCCTGTGCAGCCCGATGAAACCACCATAAAAAGCACGAAATGTATTGGGAAGTTTTAAAAGGAGCGAGTCCGACACTAAAGATTGTAAGGCCATCTGTATAAATAGGATGTATCTAAAATCATATGTAATTTACAAACCAAACAGCATAATCATGGAGAAGCTTGGCATTTTTTGAACCCTCATCAACTCCCTCTAAATCACACAAATTTAAATAAAATTTCTTTTTGTCTGAAAGGCGCTGAACTTGGGCAAACACCCCATTAGAATCATCATAATCAAACTTAATCAGCGCATATTCGTCTGTAAAGGAAGGTTGTTCCTTTTTTAATTGATGATGCTCTTTTTCACTTCCCGGACCGAAAGAGTAATATTCTTCCCACCTAAAGCATCCAAGCGGCTCAATTCCTGTCACAATGCAGGGCATTTTAATTTGATTTTTTAAATATTTAAAATAGGTTTCTATGTTTTCTATATTGACGTCAGCATCGTATTCATTCGTCACACCAAGAATCATAAATATTCGTTGATCTTGTTCATCTACCCCATCTTTTTCAAAAATAGCCTTTAATGACTCATTGATTGAAGAGATTTCCATTGATCTGTCTGTAACTGTTTTAAGGTCAACAGGAATTATTTTTATTGTTTTAGTGCTCTTTGTCCTTTGTTTTTTTGCACCGGTCTTTTTTTTCTTGATTTTCTTAGCCATATCTACCTCTGCGATTTAATCATTCATTAATCAACTGAACCCATCACCTGGTGTTGCTGTTCAAGATCAAGATGATTCACCAGAAATTTTAGCTTCAGGCGGTCCTATGCAATTGTTTTGCAGAAATTTATTTTTTTGTCAAGAATGGATATTAATCATTCTCAATTTGTCCAACCTTGAAAAAATATGCTGGAAAAATCAAGAAGATTCAGTGAAAGGGGCGGAATTAAAAAACCGTGGCATAGACCTGGTCATTGTCTTTCCAGACGTGGGTGTCACACCCCTTGATGGTTGTAGAAAATCGTGTTCCATCGGCAATTTCAAAATCAAGGTGATCAATATCCATGATAAAAAGAGAGCCCTTTTTACCCTGTTTTTCAACAACAAAATAGGCAGCCTTGCAGCTGCCCAGATCACAGAGACGCCCCCCCCCACAAGAAAACATCCCTGGGCGGCCAGGTCTGGAAGCAATACATTAAATCCCAGTTCTTCTGCACTTTTTTATTCCCTTGTTTTTGCAGCGGTGGGCGAGTCCACATGGCGGTTCATTCCTAGGCCATGAGTTAAAATCAGGTGTTTTCCATTTTAATCAGGGGAATAAATTTTAGATTGGCCTTTGGAAAGGGAAATCCATTTATTTCAGAAATTTGGACCCATTTATGATCAATGGGGCCGTTCAAGGCAATTTCCCCTGAAACATAGTGGCAATAAAATACATCCATTTCAATCTTAAAGTGGGTGTAGGCATGTTTTATCCGGGTCAAAAAAGAATCAATTTTTACGTGAATCCCGGTCTCCTCCCTGATTTCCCGGATGCATGCAGCTGGGCTGTCTTCACCCTTTTCAAGCTTTCCACCGGGAAATTCCCACAACCCTCCCAAAAGCCCATCCAATTGTCTTCTGGTAATAAGCAGCCGTCCGTTTTTTCGAACAATGCCCACGGCAATTGTCCGGGTGGGCACTCGTTTGGAGGGAATCCGGACGGGAAATTGGTCAAGGGTTTGGGTTCTAAGGGAGGAACACTGTTCGGACAGGGGGCAATCACTGCATTTGGGAGTGGCGGGTACGCATACAAGGGCACCCATCTCCATCATCGCCTGGTTAAAGGTGGCTGGATCTGTTCTTTCCAAAAGGGCTTCAGCCAATGTTTTAAACTGCTTGTGAGTAGATGGCTGGTTCACGGGATGTTCAAGGCAGAATACTCTTGCCAGAACCCGTTTGACATTGCCATCCACCACCGCATGGCAATGGCCAAAAGCAATACTTTGAACGGCTGCGGCAATATAATCCCCCACCCCGGGCAGGGCTAAAAACGGGGCGAACTTGTCGGGGATCTCCCCTTTAAGATCCGTTGTCACCAGGATGGCTGCCTTGTGAAAGTTTCTGGCCCGGGCATAATAGCCCAGGCCTTCCCAAATTTTTAAAACATGTTCAAGGTCTGCTGCGGCCAGGTCTTTGACCGATGGGAAAGCGTCCATGAACTTTAAATAATAGGGAATAACCGTTTTGACCTGGGTCTGCTGGAGCATGACCTCGGACACCCAGATGGCAAAGGGGTCATGGGTCCTTCGCCAGGGGAGGTCTCGTTGGTGGGTCCCATACCAGGATATTAATTTTTTTTGAATGGAATTTATTGTTTCACGGGATGGTTTCAATGGGTGCTCTCCTTTGAGGGGATTAATTCAGGCGGCAGAACAGGTTTGGGGTTAAATTTTTTGATCCGGTCTTTAAACTCTGCCAGGGTTGTGTCCGGGCACTCTTTTTGGAATCGAAGTTGCACATAAAGGTCTGTGATCGTCCTGATAGTTGTTTGTAAATCCGGCCTTTTTTTACCAGAAATTTTTGCAAAGTCAATGGCGCCCTGGTCCAGCCGTTTAGTCAGACCCAGTTTGTCAAGGCTTCGGCAGAAGAGACCATAGGCTTGCTGTACCGGGTTGGGCCTGTCTCGTTTAATTTGAAACAGCCAAAATAGGGCGCCTGAGAAGCCAGCCAGGATCATAAGGGCCAAAAGCGCCAGAACTAATGGGGTCCCGGCAATTCCGGGCCAATGCCCGGGTCCTTGGGTTTTTGGCTTTTGCTGTTGAAATGATGCTGGAGGCCATCTCTTTGGCCAATACCTGGCCTGATACCTGGCCGGCTATAGAGTCGGCCCTAGGATTTGATGTTCCAGGGGCTATCCCCCCGGCATTGGCACCTGTCAGATTCTTTTTATCCGTTGTCATAAAAGAATCCCTGGTAAGGGAGGTGACGGTGTACTGGAATTTCTGTTTTACCGGCCGTTGGGATTTGAGTACCTGCCCGGCGGTAAGGAGGGCCCAGGCCGGGCCTTTGGTCGGTCTGTCCAGGGCCATGAGCCAGGGACTGTTATGGGGTTCTAAAAGGATGGTATAGGTATGGGTTTCTCCCGGCGAGACAAGGGGTAGGGGGAGAGGTTGCGCCACCTTCTGGGTTGTCCAGGTTTTTCCGTCAAATTTGTGAAACACCACCCCTTTCCAATAAAGCTGGTTTGCCAAGGGGCCCGGACTTTTAAATTCTGCCCGAAAAGCCGTGGTATGATCCTGGGCCAGGCGTGTGATACTTCCCGGGCTGAGGTGGTCTGAAAATCCAGTCCGCCCAAGGGTTTTGTCTTGAATGCCGAATAAGCTGCCGGGAAGCCTGGGAAAGAGCAGAAACAGCAGGACCATCAAGGGAATGGCCTGGGCCAGAATTTTGCCGCCCAGGTTGACGCTTTCCTGTAATCTGTCTTTGGGGGCATTGATTCGAACAAGGGCGATGGTGGTTATAAAGACACTGAAAAACATGTAGAGAACAATGAACATGGATTCCGACCGGAACAGACTGGTGATGATGATGAAATAGGTCAACAGCACCGTGATCATCTGGTGGCGGTGGGTGGCCATTTCAAAGGGCTTGATGGCTGCCATGAGTGCCAGAAGCCCGACAAAGGCATCTGCCCTTATCTGGACACGATAGGTCAGCAGCAGCCCGATAATTCCGGTAACGGCCAGTCCATATCGGATAGGGGCGCCGGGCAAGGGCCATCCGGTTTTCAATCGCACCAGCATATACCCCCACATGACAAGACACCAGGCATTGATCCACAGGGGAAGCCCGAAGGTGTGGGGGGCAATGGCCACCACAAGGGCGCAAATGATGGGGATAACAATGGTGCTGATGGGATTTTTTTAACCCCTGAAAATCATCGGCCCCTTGGCGGGAGGTCTGCTCTTCCCCGTCGGGCAATAGCCCGCTTTTGGCGGTTTCATGGGTGCCCGGGATAGGCCGGGGATAGGCAAGACAGGTTGCCTCCACCGGGAGAAGGGTGCAAAAGGTGAAAAGTCCAAAGGGGTAAACACTTTTAAGGGTCAGGGATCTGGGGTGCAAAATGCCTCGTTTCCGGGCCAAAATCTCCATTTGAAGGTTTTTTTCCCTATAGACACTTACAAAGAGGGGGTCCTGGGGCATCAGGGAAAATGTGATGGACCGGCCCCCTGCTGCCGGGGCTTTGACATGGACAGGAAAGGTGGCGGTTTGACCGGCAAATACCGGCAGAGGGGATAGATAGTGTATTTCAATCCCCACAAGATTTTTAAAGGAATAGAAAATGGAAATTAGGGCCATGCCCCCCAGCAGAAAGACAAGGATAAATCCGGCATTGTTGTAGTTGATGGCGCCTAGCAGCATGGCGATGAGGATGGCCAGGAACAAAAATCCGTGCTGGGTGGGGAAAATGGATACCTGTTTTCGGCTCAATTTCATGGCAGGCTCTTTTCTTGTTAAACTTGTTATCCTGGGGGAAGACCGGGGAGCATCAAACCGGCACCGGCACACTGGAAAACAGTTCCATGAGCCTGTTCCGGGGTATTGCCGTGAGATCCTGGGCATCTCTGAGCCGATGGCCAGCTACCCAGGGCAGGATATGCTGCAGATCCTCGGGCAGGGTGTGATTTCTGCCATGGAGGAATGCCCAGGCCTTTGCCAGGGTGGTTTTTCCAATACCGGGAAAGTCTTCAATCAACAAATGACCCCGGGCAAAAAAACAGGTCAGGGCCAGGCGGATCTGGGGTTTCTTCCCCAGAATCACACTGGAAATCCGGCTGACAATCTCTTCAAACTCCTGGGTCATCATGGGCAGCGGTTCCTATTTTAATTTACCTGTTTGCCAGTTTCGGATCAGGGTTAAAAAGGTTCTGACCCCTATACCCGATGGGCCTTTGGGAATATAACTTTTTTCGGTAAAATCCCAGGCCGTACCGGCAATATCCAGATGAGCCCAAGGGGTTTTCCCCACAAAATTGGACAGATAGGCAGCTGCTGTGATCGATCCCCCTGCCTTTCCCCCGATGTTTTTAATGTCTGCCACCTTGGATTCGATCTGTTTTTTATAATGCTTGTTCAGGGGCAGGCGCCACAGGGGTTCTCCTGACAGTCTGCCAGCTGTTTCCAGGGAAAGGGCAAGGTTGTCATTGTTAGAGATTAATCCTGAATAATGATGACCCAACCCGATGATAACAGCACCTGTCAGGGTGGCCACATCCACAACGCCATCGGGGTTGTATGTTTTAATACCATAGGCCAGGGCATCGGCCAGGATCATCCGGCCTTCGGCATCTGTGTTGACAATTTCTGCAGTCACCCGGTTAAAGTGATGGATGATATCACCGGGTCTGACGGCAGAGCCGCTGGGCATATTGTCTGTGGCTGGGATAATGGCCACAACTCCTATGTTTGGTTTTTCCTCTCCCACGGCCTGCATAGCGGCAAGGACGGCTGCCCCTCCGCACATATCATATTTCATTTCTTCCATACCAGCTCCGGGCTTCAGGCTGATACCACCGGAGTCAAAGGTCACCCCCTTGCCCACCAGCAGCAGGGTCTCTGTTTTTTTTTCAGGTTGATATTCCAGGATTACCATCCTGGGCGGAATGGCAGATCCCTGGTTCACAGCCAGGATACCCCCCATGCCCAGCTTTTCCATTTCTTTTTTCTCAATGCAGCGATAGGTGAGGCCGTGGGTTTTGGCCAGGGCCTTGGCAAAGGCGGCAAACTCTGCAGATGTCCAGCCGTTGCCGGGTTCATTTGCCATATCCCGTGCCGCACAGGCCGCAAGCGCTGAAATCCTGCCGTGGGCCACGCCCCTGCGGACCGATTTGACAGCAGCGGTACCGGCAAATTTAATGGCCGTAATTCCGGTATAATCCGTCTTTTTCCGGGTGACCTGTTTGTATTTTGCAAACCGATAATCTCCCAGAAGCACCCCTTCTGTAATACATTCGGCTGTTTTTTCCGGTGCCAGTGTCCCAAGGGTCGGCAGGCAGATGATTATTTCCCTGGCTTTTATCTTTTCGCAGGCTTTTGCCAGGTGACCCCCGGCTTCCCGCAGGGCATCACAGACCATTGCCTCATCATTTTCTGCTTCTGTTTCAATTTTACCCAACCCCAGTATCAGTACTCGTTTGGCAGCGGGTTGTTTGTTCTTTCCGGGAGCTGTTGGGTAATAAAAGAGCTGCTCCCCTTCTTTTCCCTTAAAATCCCCCAGTTCAAAGGCCTTTTTTACCGGGGCCATGACGGCTTTGTCACATTGGGGGGCCTTGCCTTTTATTTGGATTGTCAGGTAGATCAGCAGGTCTGTTTCAAAGGTATCAACGGGTTTGTCTGTTGTGGTCACTCGGGTTGTTTTCATGGCTCACCTTATGTATGAATGGGAAAGATTAATATGTGATTGATTAAAATTAACATAGATATTGGTTTAAGTAAAAGAAGTTTTCATAACCAAACCAGGACAATCCTTATGAAGGTCACAACACCATGGTAGGCAGGCGGTTTTCTTTTGAAGATTGTTCCGGCAGGAGATGGGGTAAGGTACTCCATTCATTCTTACCGGATATTCATTTCCGGTTCCAATGTAAATGCTTCCTATATCGCATCCATGCGGCTTAGAACTTTTTAGAATAGGTGTCAACAACAACAATAAGAATCTTTTTAACGCCTGTTTTGGGAGTGTAATATCGTTTTTTGGAAGGGGCCTTAAATGGCCCCTTGGCGGAATATGATTAATCAACCGTCATGCAAAAAGTTAATTTTTTGCTTTTCGATGCCCGGTGCCTGTTTGCAGCGTCCTTGACCAGGGGTAAAAGTTCCCGACCTTCTTTACCGGAAAGTGTCAACCATTTCTTTTCAATGATTTTCAGCTTTTTCTGGGCTTCAGTTTTAGAGGCAGGGTCCAGTTCACTCCTTTTGATGCCAGCCAGATCAAGCGCATCGGCACTTAAGGAATATCCAGCCTGGGTAGACCGGTTGAGCATTTGCTGAAGTTCCAGGCCGACTTCCTGGAAAATTTTCTGGAGGTCTTTGGGAAGTTTGGCAAAAAACTTTTCATTGACCACGGTCACTGAACTCCTGGTGGGGGAAATCGGTATCCGGGTAAAGTATCTGGCGATCTTGGCCATGCCGATGGAATACCCATAACCCATGGGCTGGAGCGCTGCATCAATTGCGCCGGTCATCAGGGCCGGTGCGGCTTCGGTACCGGGCATACTGACCGTGCTGGCGCCCATGGCCTTCATTTCCTTGGCGGGAAGATACCCGGGGGTCCAAATTTTAAGACCTTTAATATCATCCAAAGTCTTTATTTCTTTTTTACTCCAGATGCCGTTACAGGGATCCCATTGGGTGACAAACCAGAATTTCAGGCCGATTTTGCCCATGGTCTTGTCATAACAGGCCCTGACTTTGGGGTCATTGTAGATGTCCAGTTCTTCACTGACCCCGGTCATGGGATTCATATTGACGATTCCGGGGATTTCATCCCAGTTCCATAAGGGGTAGATGCCTGAATGATACACCATGTGAAGATCACCGGCATCGGCCTTTCCCCTGGCAACATCCTGGATGATATCCGTTCCGGGAAACCTGCGGGAGATGCTTTCCATTTTAAGGCGGCCGTTGCTTCTTTCATGAATCATTTTTTCCATCTCACCGCCTGAACGATAAATTTGAGACGCCCGGGATTTCGGCCCCCACATATCGTTCCAGGCAAACCGAATGGTATGAACTTTATCATCTGCAGCAAAAGTTGGAACAGCAAAAACCAACCCCATAGCCATCGTCAAAAAGATTAACGTTCCTATATTTTTCATCCTTATACTCCTTTCTGTTATCTTCATCTTTGATTAATTTTAATCAACTGAATACACAACCTTTTCTGATACTGATAATACGGCAAAGATAGGGCGTGTTGAATGGATAAAATTATAAAAAAGATGGATAAAACTGGACCCAAACTTATTTTTATGTTATTTTTCTTCAGGATTAATTCAAGATTATAGGAAAATTATGGTGAATTATATGATAAACAAAAGAGTTCACAGTGCCGGGATTGTTGACCCGGATCTGCTCTGTATGAGACCCGTTGGTCTGCGCACCTTTGATTCTGACTTCCTGGCCATTACCATTTCAGGCGAAGCCCTGTTTATATTCAAAGAAAAAGGGTTGAGTTCCGTGATAAAACAGATATCCATGGTTTATGTGCCGGAAGGAAAACAGCACCTTTACGATCCTCGGGACCGTAAAACCTGGAAAAATTACTGGGTTCTGTTCAAGCACGATGCGGTAAAAAATGGATTTAAGAACCTTTTACCGGCCCTCGGGATTACGCGTTTAAATAATTTCGGCCCCTTGGAAAAACACTGGAATCAAATGATTCTATGTACTCTTGAAAATAATGAATCCGCCGATGAGCATGCCTTCTGCCTTTTACACAATATCCTTTATGGCATAAGCAGGCAGGCTGTCACATCGGATCTAAATAAAAAATCATCTTCCGTTCAATATGCCCTTGATGCCATTCACAAAAATATGCGAGAAGCAGAGTTAAATTTTGAAAATATTGCTGCCGATCATGGAATCTGTGTGAATACCCTTAGAAAAAAATTCAAGCGGGAAACCAAAGTGTCTTTGCATCAATACTTTATCGGGCTAAAAATAAATGCAGCCAAGATCATGCTGTCCAATCTTTCTTATAATATTTTTGATATTGCAGGTTTCCTGGGGTTTGAAGACCCCTACTATTTTTCCAGGCTCTTTAAAAGCAAGACAGGATTCTCGCCTAAAAAATACCGAGAATCCTTGAAAAAGGAAAATTCTCCAGAATAATAAAACCCTTTTTACATCAAAATCCTATTCAATTAAATAAAGCACAAAATTAATATTTTTAATGTTTCATAAAATATATTAATTTTACTTCTTTTTATCCTTTGGGTATCCTGGTCCCCATTTGAAACAATCAGAACCCAGAGGATAAAAGATGCTATTGACATTTTTAACGGGCATGGGAACCGGCGGTGGGTTGATCATTGCCATTGGTGCCCAAAACGCCTTTGTATTGAGCCAGGGAGTCAGAAAAAATCATGTCATCTTGATCCCCCTGATCTGCGCCGTGTGTGACGCCGTTCTGGTGGCCATCGGAGTTGCAGGTGTCGGGACCTATATTGCTTCCAGCCAGATGTTGTCCCAGGTGGCGGGCATTGGCGGGGCTCTGTTTTTATTTTGTTACGGAATATCTTCCTTTCGATCTGCCGTTAAAGGGCAGCAGCTGGACACAGATCAAAAGGGAGAAACCTCTTTAAAATCGGCTGTTCTCACCACCCTGGCCGTCACCCTGCTCAATCCCCATGTGTATATCGATACCATATTGCTTCTGGGGAGTATTGCCAGTCAGTTCCAGAACCCGGGACATCTGGTCTTTGGCGCCGGGGCCGTCACGGCTTCTTTTGTCTGGTTTTTTGGTTTAAGCCTTGGCAGCCGACTCTTGACACCCCTCTTCAAAAAAAAACTATCCTGGCGGATTCTGGACACCCTTGTGGGGATCATCATGTGGGCGGTTGCCATTTCCGTTCTCAAGGGAAGTTTGGGGAGCTGATGAAGCAATGGGATGTCCCATGAGCAGCCGGTTTTTGGGAGTTATGGTGTCGGGAATTTTGTGGGTGGTGATCGCATATCCCTTTGATGCAAGCCCAAGGGCCCGGACCGTGTCAATGGCCAGAGAACCGTCCATCCAGTTGGAAAGGTTCCCCGTTGAATTGGTTTTCAAATTATGGCAGCAGGGCAGGACCGCCACCCGTGATCCGGCTTCAACTGCCTTGTCAATCACCAGGTCGGTGAGGCTGCCGCAGGCATGGGCAGAGACCACCAGGTCATCGGGGAAAATTTCAACCTCCTGGATCAGCATTTGTATGTAGTGGATCCTGTTTTCAAGGCGGGGCCAGGTCTTTGTCAAGGAGTTTGAGAGTGCACGGGCATTTCCAGGAATTTTGGCATCAATTGCCAGGGCCTGATCCGATCCATTATCCAGGATCAGCAGTATATGGGCCAAAAGGCCATGGCCGCAGGCAAGATCCACCACCCGACCGCCCCGGTATTTACGCCGGACCCGCCTGGCTGTTTCCCAGGATTCATAGAGCTCTTTCCGGGGCAGGGTGCCAGCTCGGCAGACAGCCCTGGCAATCCGGTCAAACAGGCTCTCGGTCTTGAACAGGGATGCATGCCGGGGCATCAGTCGATTTTTGCTGGATTTTTCCATTGGCCCTTACCTCTGTTGAAGGAGAATCTCCTTGACCCGGCCCACAATACCGGACTCAAGCCTGACCTTGATGCCATGGGGGTGGGTCTTTGAGTTGGTGAGGATATCCTTTACCACTCCCCGGGTAAGTTGTCCGGTTCTCTGATCTTGTTTCTGCACAATATTTACACTAGCCCCTTTTCGGATATCAGCCCGGTTTTGTCCATCCATCTGTCTTGTTTCCTTGTGGTGGTTTGGTTAACATTTTTATGGCCAATAAATTTAGCTGGCATCTTTAAATTTGCTGAAATCGGCCCGGTAAAGCCTGAGACTGTTGGTTACAACCGATATGCTGGAGGCTGCCATGGCAAGGGCTGCCAGGATAGGGTGAAGCTGGCGCAAAAAATCCGGGAACATGTCAAAGGGTGCTAAAATTCCGGCGGCCACCGGAATTAAAACAATATTATAAACAAAGGCCAGAAACAGGTTCTGGCGAATTGTGTGGAGGGTGCGCCTGCTGATGTGAATGGCCAGGGGAATCCCTGTGAGTCTGCCGCTGGAAAGGATCACATCCCCTGTTTCCATGGCCACATCCGTTCCCGTACCAATGGCAAACCCGATATCCGCCCGGGCAAGGGCCGGGGCATCATTAATCCCGTCCCCCACCATTCCTACCATGGCCTTGCCCGCCTGAAGCTGTTCTATTTTGCCGGACTTTTCTTCCGGCCTGACATCGGCCACAATCTCATCCACCCCCACTTGCCTGCCAATGGTCTGGGCCGTCTGGATGTTGTCCCCGGTGAGCATGATCACCCGGAGGCCTTCCTTTTTAAGAGTGGCAATGGCCTGTTTTGAATCCGGCTTCAGCACATCCGATACAGAAATAATCCCCAGCACACTTGATTCTTCGGCTAAAATCATGACGGTCTTGCCCTGGTTCTGCAGGCGTGTTACCTGTTGGGAAACACCCTCGGTCAAACGGGCGTCAAACCACCCGGGTTTACCCAGCCGAAGACTTGCGCCCCGGACACGTCCTGCAACCCCGAACCCGCCATGGGCTTTAAATTCCTTGGGGTCAACGAGGGTTTCCCCTTTGGCCAAAGCAAAGGCCACAATGGATTTTCCAATGGGGTGTTCAGACCCTTTTTCCAGGGAGGCTGCCATCACCAGCACCTCCTGTTCGGTCAATCTGCTGCCCTCCAGGGGAATCAGGTCCACCACTGTGGGGCGCCCCTGGGTGATGGTACCGGTTTTATCCATGACAATGGTGTCTAATTTTGCGGCCATTTCAAGGGCCTGGCTGCGCTTGAATAAAATACCGTTCTCAGCCCCTTTGCCGGTGCCAGCCATTATGGCTGTGGGGGTTGCAAGACCAAGGGCGCAGGGACAGGCAATGACCAGAACCGCCACCATCCGAATCATGGAGGGGACAAACTCGCCCGTCACCCCCCACCAGATGCCAAAGGTGATGATGGCAATAAGGATAACCGCCGGCACAAAAACTGCTGCCACCCGGTCTGCCAGGGCCTGGATGGGTGCACGGCTCCCCTGGGCCTCCTGGACCATCCGTATGATCTGGGCCAGGGCCGTGTCTTTGCCCACCCGGGTGGCCTCAAATTTTAGCAGGCCATCCCCATTGACCGTGCCCCCGGTTACCCCCTCTCCCGGACCTTTGTCCACTGGAAGGGGTTCCCCGCTGAGCATGGACTCATCCACGGCAGACTGACCCTCACGGATCACGCCATCCACGGGAATCCGCTCCCCCGGACGAATAAGAATGATATCGCCTGTTTTAACACTGGTGATGGGCACCAGGGTTTCAGCGCCGTTTACCATTTTTGTGGCGGTTTTAGGGGCAAGGCCCATGAGTTTTTTAATGGCCCCTCCGGTCTTTCCCTTGGTTCGTGCCTCCAATAATTTACCAAATTTTATCAGGGTAATGATCACGGCAGATGTTTCAAAATAAACATGACCCCCCAGGCCGGGCAGCAATAAAATGGCAAGGGAATAGACATAGGCCACAGACGAACCCAGGGCAATGAGCACATCCATGTTGGCGGTTTTATTCCTCAGGCTGTTATAGGCCCCCCGATAATAATCCCAGCCCGTATAAAACTGGACCGGTGTGGCAAGGACAAGAAACAACCAGTTGACCCAGGCACCATGGCTCCAGGCCCCCACCAGGCCAAAATCCCGGGACATACTCAGTAAAAACAGGGGCACTGCAAAGAGAGCCCCCACGAAAAATTTTTGTCGCTGATCCCGGATTTCCCGATTCCGTGCGATTTCCTCCACATCCGCCTCATCCATGCCATCCGCTGCCACGATCAGATCAAACCCGATTTCTTTCACCCGGGAAATGATCTCCTCCAGAGTGACCTCCGAAGGCAGGTAAGCGACAAAGAGCCGTTCCGATGCAAAATTGACTGAGGCCTTTATCACACCGGCCAGGTCCCTGTTCAGGGTTCTTTCAATATTGGCTGCGCAATTGGCACAGCTCATTCCGCTTACCGGTAAGGTTAACCTCTGTTCTCTCATCCTGAAACTCCCATATATCCGCCCATTAATAAAGGGTGGATCTTATTCTATACATTGACAAAACCTGCTGATAACGTTTCTGTTTTGCACCCGACCGCAGAACTCATTCCTTTTTGGTTGGGTAGTATCGAACCAATATAATCACAAATAATGAGTTTGACAAATTTTGCTGTCCCCCGTATTTTGCATTTGCCACAGTTTCATGTTTACTGTATTTTTTAACTCTCAGTCCGCAAAAGATTTCAGGCCTTCAAACAATGGGAATTGTTTATTTTGGATCACCCCGCCATCAGAGGGGGTGGTGGTCAACGCCCGTAATATCAGCCAGAAAAAGCGTGCAGAAGAAGCCCTTCAGCGAACTGCTGTCCACCATGATCTCGGACAAGCAGCAATCCGGTTACCTGAATGCCATTACCACTGCCGGGAAAACTCGACTAAGGTGCACAAGGGATTATTGATTTTATTTTTTAGGAAATAAACAGGACCTGATCCAGCCCCAAAGCGTATTCCCGTCCAGGGACTCTCGTTCAACGGTATTCAAAAGATGGGTCATCTGTTCGGTGTCTGAATACCGATCCCGGCGGGTAATGATTTTCTTGTTCGGGTCCAATTTTTTTATAACCCTGGCAGGATTTCCAACAGCAACCACATTGGCGGGAATATCAGAGGTGACCACAGCCCCGGCACCAATGATGCTGTTTCGTCCAATGGTGACGTCCTTGCACACAATGGCAGAATCTCCAACCCAGACATTTTCCTCGAGCACCACCCGACTCACTTCCTTGGGCGGCAGAGATCTGTCATAGATGCCGTGCCAGTCAGAATCGGTGATATAGGCATGGCTCGCAAGCATGCACGAATCCCCAATGGAAATACTGTTGGCGGCAGAGATCCTCACCCCCGGAGAAATCAATACATGGTCACCAATGGTGATACCGTCAATCCCCGGGCGGTCCGACCACACCGTCAGCCGTGTTTTTTTATCGGAACATCCCAAAAGGGTAATATGACTGCCAATGTGCACCGGTCCGCCAAACACCTCGATATGCCAGGGTTTGACGATAAAGGAATGGGGACCGATCCCGGTAAGCTGGGGCGCCAGGTAATGGCGGACATAAAAATCCTGGAGCCGATACCAGGCTTTTTTAATATAAAAGGGTCTATTGTCTTTTATCACTTGGAGAACCCCAGGTATTGATGGCCCTGCCAGGCGGAATGATCAAAGAGCTGTGCCGCCGGGGTTAAATGATACAGCGCATCCGCCGCCATGAGGACAACGGCATTGGTCCAGGAAATTTTTTCCTCGGGCCAGACCACCATGTCCGGATATGTATAGCCGCACCAAAAAGTTTTGTCCCCAAACACCCGGTCCTGGATCCATGAAAAAACCAGCCGGGCTTTCTGGGTATTGCCCATGGCGTTCAGGGCAATTACCAGCTCCGCTGTTTCAGCAATGGTCACCCAGGGCTGGTCAGACACACATCTGGTCCCCTGGCCTTCGATCATATATTTGCGCCAATACTTGTCAATACGCGCCTGGGCTTTCTCTCCCCGAAGCGCCCCGCTTAAAATGGGATAAAACCAGTACATGGAAAACCTGGATTTGCTGACATTGTAGACATGGAGGTTTTCCTGGATAGAATTTTCCAGACGTTCAAAGGCCTGTTCCCAGTCTTTTTTTTCCCGGCCGAGTACAGCAGCAATGGCCAGGGCGCACTTAAGACTCATGAAAATGGAACTGGAACCTGACAGCAGGGACATGGGATCAATTTTTCCCTCGGGACTTTTGGCCCAAAAAATCTCTCCTGTGGGGGTTTGAAGACTTAAAGCAAAGCCGATCCCTTGTTCCAGGGTAGGCCAATATTGGGCAAGCAATGACATGTCCCGGGTAACCAAATAGGAATGGAAAAGCCCCACTGCAATGTAACAGGCCATATGGCTTTCACAGGTTCTGTCTTCGGGTTCTCCCGCCACATAGGAAGAAAACCATGATCCATCCTGATTCTGGTTTGCCGCCAACCAGTGAAAGGCCAATCTGGATTCCGAGTAATGTCCCCCGATATTCAGTCCCATTATGGATTCAACCAGATCCCATGGATCGGTCTTCCCGTCAATATGCCAGGGGATCTCCCCGGATCCTTTCTGCAGGTTTGCAATCATGCCTGCAACTGAGTCGATGTTCAGAACAGAAAACGGCCTTGCTTTTGCTGGTGTTTGGGACATTAGTGCCTCTCCAGTTTAATAATACCCTTTAAAGATTGAAGGGTACCCTATCAAATCTTAATTTTTAATTCAAGAAGCAAGACTTTTTATTCATGAATGATAATTCATTAAATGTTTTTTTTGGGGAAACAGAATTATTCCAAGATGTTTGTATTCTTGGCTTTTTACCTAAATCTCTGAAATTGAATGGTATTTTATCCAGAACTCTCTGGAATTTTCCAAAATATTTTTCCTTGACAACCCTCGTATTTTTCTGGTAATCAAAAATGAATACTCATTCATAAGTGATGTGATGCATACTTTGTAATATTAGGAGGAAATTATGGTAAGAAAAATCAGAAAGGCTGCAGTCATCGGGTCCGGAATCATGGGAGGCGGAATTGCTGCCCTTCTTGCCGGTGCCGGTGTAAATGTACTGCTCCTGGACATTGTCCCTTTTGACTTAAAAGATGAAGAAAAAAAAGATGCGGCTGCCAGAAATAGACTTGTAAAAGCTGGTATGGATGCAGCACTGGCATCAAGCCCCTCTTTATTTTTCAACAAAAAAGATGCGGCTCAGATTGCCATCGGCAACCTGGATGACGACATTGAAAAATTGGCCGAATGTGACTGGATCATTGAGGTTGTTGTTGAAAACCTCGGGATCAAAAGAAACCTTTTTGAAAAGATTGCAAAGGTAAGAAAAGCCGGTGCCATCGTTTCCACAAACACCTCTGGTATTCCCCTCAAAGATATCTGTGAGGGATTTTCCCAGGAATTCAAAGAACATTTCATGGGCACCCATTTCTTTAACCCGGTTCGCTACATGCACCTGCTGGAATTGATTCCTGGTGCAGAGACACTTCCTGAAATTCTTGAATTTATCGCCGGATTTGGTGAAAAAAATCTGGGTAAGGGAATTGTCTGGGCAAAGGATACCCCCAACTTTGTGGGCAATAGAATCGGCATCCAGGGTATTGGCGCTTGCATGAAATTCATGATGGAAGACGATATGTCCATTCCTGAAGTGGATGCCCTTTTCGGACCTGCCCTGGGACGCCCCAAGACGGCCATATTCAAAACCACAGACCTGGTAGGACTGGACACCATGGCCCATGTGGCCAAGAACTCCTTTGACCTGTGCCTGGATGACGAGCAGAGGGATACCATGGATCTGCCGGATTTCATCAATACGATGGTGGAAAAAAACATGCTGGGCAACAAGACCCAGGGCGGTTTTTACAAGGCAGAACTGACACCTGAATGGAAAAAAATTAGAAAAGTCCTTAATATCAAAACCCTTGAATATGAAGACCTGGTAAGACCCAGCTTTCCCTGCCTGGATGCGGCCAAAAAGAAAAGCAGCCTGACGGAAAAACTTGCCTGCGTTCTCAAGGGTGATGACCGTGGTGCCAAGTTTGCCTGGCGCTGTGTGGCAAACGCTTTCCAGTATGCTGCCAACCGGGTACCGGAGATTGCCGACACCATCGTTGAAATAGACAACTCCATGAAATGGGGTTACAATTTTGAGATGGGTCCCTTTGAAGCATGGGATGCCTACGGAGTCGCAGAAGCCGTCGAAAGAATGAAATCAGAAAGCCTTGATGTCCCTGCTAATGTCCAGGGCATGCTGGATAAGGGTGTCGCAAATTTCTACAAACTTGAAAACGGAATCAAGTATTTTTATGATTTTGCAACAGGTAACTACAAAGCGGTTCCCGTTTCCAAATCCATGGTCTCCATTGCGGCGGCAAAGGGCAACAACAAGACGGTTTTATCAAATGCCTCGGCCAGCCTGGTGGATATTGGAGATGATGTTTTCTGCATCGAGTTCCACACCAAGATGAATGCCTTGAATGCAGAGATCGTCGATACCATTGGTGAAGCCCTTGCCTATGTAGACAAAAACGGTGCAGGCCTTGTCATTGGAAATGAAGCCGGCGGCATGCCCGGTGCATTTTCTGCCGGCGCTGATCTTTCTCAGGTTTCCAAGCTCTGCCATGACAAAAAATATGCAGAGATTGAAGCCTTCATCAAAAAAGGCCAGGACGGAATCCAGGCCACCAAGTACTCAGCCTTCCCTGTTGTGGCTGCCCCCTATGGAATGGTTCTGGGCGGTGGATGCGAAACCTGTTTGGGTGCCGACAAAATGGTGGCCCACTCAGAGCTTTACATGGGGCTTGTTGAAATCGGTGTGGGCCTTCTGCCTGCGGGCGGCGGCTGCATGAATCTGTGGAAAAAATATATCAACGCCCTTCCTGCCAAAACAGCCAAGGATATGGATCTGGCCAAATTGTTTATTCCGGCCTTCATGAAAGTTGCCATGGCAGCGGTTTCCATGTCAGCAGCCCAGGCCCAGGGCAATGGTTTCCTTGGTCTGGCCGACCGGATTGTGTTCAACCGGGACAACCTCATCGGTGAAGCCAAAAAAGAAGTGTTAAAAATGGTGGATGACGGATATGTTCCCCCGGCCAAAAAACCCTTGATCGTTATGGGTAATGGCGGACAGGGAATGGTCAATGCAGAAATTTACAACATGCTCAATGGAAAATTTATGAGCGAACACGATGCATTCCTTGCCAAACGAATTGCATTTGTTATGAGTGGTGGTGATGTAAAATCCGGCAGCGAAATTGATGAAGATGTCATCCTGAAACTTGAACGGGATGCCTTTGTTGATTTCTGTAAAGAAGACTTGACCATTGCAAGGATCGATCACATGCTTAAAACCGGAAAACCACTCAGAAATTAGGCGCTCAAAAACTAAAGGAGAACGCAAAAATGAGAGATGCATATATCGTACAATCGATCCGGACACCGGGCTGCAAACAGAAAAGAGGTCTGTTCAATCAGACCCGGCCCGAAGAGCTTGCTTCATTTATCATGAAGGAAGCCGTTGAAAGAACTGAAAATTTATCATTTGAAGATGTGGAAGATGTCATGCTGGGCTGTGCCTTTCCCGAAGCAGAGCAGGGACTGAACCTGGGCCGGGTTGCCGCTAGAATGGCGGGTTTTTCTGACAAGGTTTCCGGTGCCACTGTTAACCGCTTCTGTGCCTCGGGCCTGGAAGCCATCGCCCTGGCAAGTGCCCGGATACAGATGGGTTGGTCAGAAATCACCATGGGTGTCGGTTGCGAATCCATGACCTTTGTCCCCATGGGCGGCAATACCCCCCGCCCCCATCCCGAATTTTCTAAAACCAACCCTGAAGACTACATTTCCATGGGAATTACCGCTGAAAATGTGGCCAACCGGTACAATATAACCCGGGAAGAACAGGATGCATTTGCTGCTAAATCCCAGGCCAAAGCAACTGCTGCCAGGGATAATGGCAAGTTTACTGAAATTATTCCTACCCCTGCCTTTAAATTTGTAATACAGGCAGACGGTACCTATAAAAAAGAACAATTCATAGTGGAACACGACGACGGCATCCGTGCTTCAACCCCTGAAGGCCTTGCCAAGCTTCGGACCGCCTTCTCTGCTGTAGGGTCGGTGACCGCTGCTAACTCCTCCCAGACAACTGACGGAGCCGCTGCCACCATCATCGCATCCAAGGAAAAATGTGATGAGTTAGGACTTACCCCCATCGGAAGACTGGTCGCCTACACAACCGTAGGCTGCAGGTCAGATGAAATGGGCGTAGGACCCCGGTATGCTATCCCCAAGGTGCTCGCGCAGGCCGGAATGACCATTGATGATATCGATATCTATGAAATCAATGAAGCCTTTGCTTCCCAGGCCATCTACTGCATCCGGGAGCTGGATCTTGAAAAATACATGGACAAGATTAACATCCACGGCGGTGCCATTGCCCTGGGTCATCCTTTGGGCTGTACCGGTGCAAAACTAACCGCCACCTGCCTTGCCAACCTTAAAGAGGTAAATGGTCGCTATGGAGTCGTTTCCATGTGTATCGGCGGCGGAATGGGTGCGGCAGCTATTTTTGAAAGATTATAATTTGATTTAGTCCCATTGTTCGTTTAAAAAGGCTGTTTTCCTTATTGAAAAGGAAAACAGCCTTTTTTTATTCAAGTCAGTTAAATTGCTGGAAGATCAAAAAGAAGACCAAATAGCGGCATCGCAACTGCCATGTCAAAAAATAAAACTTAGGTTAATTATGTACTTACCTCCCTGTATCAAATTCTCAAACAGAAATGTTATTTTCCTATAAAGCTGATTTTTTTATGAAGGGCATATACGGATTCTGTTTATCATGATTATTTCGTGGGTTATCCTGTTAGGAATTGATAATTCTTTTAACAATACATTGTAATCTCCATTTGTTTTTGATAACCGATGAGGTGTTCTCTTGTTTGTTAAAATTGAATGAAAGGCAGAAAAAAAATTGGTTAACTTATTGTTACCCTTCACACAGAACATTGTGAACTTCTAAAATCAACTTAATTTATTGATAACCTTCATCTAAAACATTTTTATATTGTAAACTAATTAATATAAAAAGTGGACACAGAACTGCTGAGGGTCCGCTTAATTTAATACTTGACTGCGTTTTTAAATTCCCCTGAAAGAAATTGGCATTATCAAGACTGTTTAGGGCCTGACGAAAAGGCCGGGGTGGAATGCAGGTGAATCGTTGATTGCAATTCTTTACAGGCGCTTAATGCAGCGAAGCGGTTAAAGGCGGAACTGTTTGAGCGACAGCGAGTTTTTCGCCTTCAGGGCAGCGAAATTTAGCGCCTGTTAGAATTGTTCAATCAGTGAACCGCATTCCAATCCGGCCGGTGTCTATGACCCGGAAAATCAACTCTTTTATATACGATCACCCTCAACCCAAAGATCAATCCTTGGACACCTTGCCTTGTCCATTGACACATGGTAAAAATTTTTGATTTTACGCGTTAAAAACAAGGGTCAAAGGCCATACCATTCATGTGGTTACCAGAAAAATGGCAGGGGGGCAGGATGCCCTGGGCGCTTTTCCGGCCCTGCCCCTGGGAACCCTGGCACTGGTGATGGACTCATCCAGGATATACAGGGTTTCTCCCGTACCAGTTTGATGCGCTATTTCAACTCTTTAATAATTTTTCATACTTTTCTTGACTAAAAGCACCTTCCTATCTGTTGACCGATGTAACCAAGGGTGTTACTATGTAACTATGATTTCAACTTTTCGACATAAATGGCTACAGAGCTTTTTTATCGACGACGTAAATCATAAAAAAATACCTGCTTCAATCCGAGACATCCTTTTTAGAAAGCTGCAAATCATTGATGATGCAACATGTGATTTTGATTTACGGAGTCCTCCAAGCAACCATTTTGAAAAATTGACTGGAACTTTAAAAGGAAAACATTCCATACGGATTAACAAGCAATGGAGACTAATATTTACATGGAATGCCACACGGGGCGAAGCTGAACATATTTATCTGGACAACCATGATTACAAATCATGAGGTATAAAAATGATTACTACAAAAAGGAAACCGGTAAGTGTAGGGGAAATCATCACCGAAGAATATCTTAAACCATTGAAAATAACCCAGGCACAACTTGGCCAGGCAATGGGGGTAAGCCGCAGAACAGTCAATGAACTCTGCACGGGAAAAAGAGCAATAACCGTTGATACCGCACTAATGTTGGCAAGAGTGTTTGAAAACACTCCAGAATTCTGGTTGAATTTACAAAGACGTATCGACATATGGAACGTCTTACACAATCCGGAACGAAAAGCGAGAATAGAAAAAGCCCAACCCCTCAGAAGCGCCTTTGCCTGATGTGAAGCAATAGTGGGCGCCTCAAGGTGGGGGGGGGCTTTAGCAGGGATGCACATGGAATCGATCCAGATTTCACTACCCTCCTTTGGAACGATGAATCTGTATTTCTCCGGTTTCTTGGAAATCGTGATGAATCATAGCCTTGCATCAGACCAAATTCTGCTTGGGGGTTAAAAACAGTGATTCACAACTATACCATAGTTGTGGGTACCATAAAAATGGCAGGAGGGCAGGATGTCCTGGGAATATAGTTATGCCGCAGCGGTCATATTGAGCGCTGGTGTGATCAGAGGATACTCCGGATTCGGCTTTGCCATGATTTCCGCCATTACCCTTTCCTTCACCTTCCCCCCCTCCCAGGTCACGCCGGTAATCCTGTGCCTGGAAATGGTGGCAAGTTCCTGGTTGTTTTACAAGGCCAGACAAAAGGTTGACTGGAAGGGGCTTAAATTAATTGCCCTGGGCGCTTTTCCGGCCCTGCCCCTGGGAACCCTGGCACTGGTGGTGGTACCCGCCAATGCCATGCGCATTTCTATTTCCCTGGTGGTCATCTGCCTTTGCATTGGCCTTCTTCTGGGAAAAAAGCGGATAACATCACCCCCTTCGGCTGCCACGGTAGGGGTGGGGATCTTGTCTGGATTTTTATCCGGCGTGGCGGCCATGGGCGGACCGCCGGTGATCCTGTTTTATTTTTCTTCGGACAGATCCACCTCTGTCTCCAGGGCCTCCATGATCGCTTTTTTCCTGATGGTAGATGGCCTGGCCATTGTGTCAAGTCTTTGCTATGGCCTGATTGACCGCCAGGCCCTGACCCTGTCCATGGGACTGGTTATTCCCCTGGTCATGGGTATCTGGATGGGCAATTCTCTTTTTGGAAAATTTTCAAATGAAGCCGCCTTCAGACGTCAGTTGATCTTTCTTCTCATGGCAATTGCCCTGGTCTCCCTGGTAAAATTTTCCATTGCCCCCTGATTGCCTGGATTCCTATTCAAACAGATACCTTGAAATCATTTCCGACAATTCTCCGACCAGACGGCTTTCTTCGATGGCGGGTGTATCAATTTTTATCATGTGTACAACAGACTCAACAGCATTCATAATGACCACAGTTGCAGCTTCCAGATCAGTTACCCTTAACTTGCCGTCATATGCGCGAAGACTATCAAGCAGATGCTGGAAAATCATCTGTTCTTCTTTTTCCCTGACCCGGGCAACATCTGCATCCATATACCGCATGGCTGACACTTCACGATGGAATTCAGGTGAGTATTCATGTGCATCAATAGCCCTGGAAACCAGTTGGGACACTGAGGCATATTTATCTTTCCCTTGAAACAGTCGGCCATCAGGGGATGTCATAATCTTTAAAAAAATTTGGTTGCTGTATTGAGTGATATTTTCAATAAACAACTCTTTTTTGTCTTTGAAATAACAATAAAAACTGCCAATGGAAACACGAGCAGCCTTGGCGATTTCCTTTGAATTTGTATTATGGTATCCTTTTGTTGAAAACAATTTTTTTGAGGCAGTCAGGATGCGATTGCGCGTTTCTTCACTTCTTTTTTGCTGTGGTGTCCGGATATTCCCCATAATTATAAATGTCTCCAATTCGTTTAGAGTCCTTTTACCACAGTTGATCAAATCAGTACACAAAAAACATGAACTAAAGTTCATATTTTTTCTTGACAACATGAACTAAAGTTCATATTGTAATTTCCAATCAACACTAACGCTTTAAAAAGGAAATGAAAAATGACTATAAACAATATCGTTTTAGGAAATGGAATTGACCGTATGTCGAATTTGGCTTTTCGCTTAATGTCAGTTATATTTAAACTAATGAAGCCGTTTTTTCCCTATGAAAAAATCATTGGCCATATGGAAATACAGGAAGGGATGACAGTGGTCGACTATGGATGCGGACCGGGGAATTATGTTTCCGGCGTAGCCAGGAAACTGGGAAAAAACGGCCGGCTTTTTACAGCAGATGTTCATGAATTGGCAGTTAAATCGGTTGAGAAAATTTGCAAAAAGGAAAACCTCACCAATGTGGAAACCGTCTTGGTGAAAGACTATCAATCCAATATTCCTGATCATGTGGCAGACCTGATATATGCCATGGACATGTTTCATATGGTTAAACACCCGGATTTATTTTTGAGCGAACTGCACCGTATTTTAAAAACAGATGGCCGACTTATCATCGAAGATGGTCACCAACCCAGAGAAAACACGAAAAATAAAATACACCAGACCCATTTGTGGAAAATCATCAAACAGGAAAAAAGATATTTGGTGTGTAAACCAGCTTGATGTGTTAAAAGATGCTCGCAGTAACAGGTATTTCATGACCTGGATTTATGTTGAAAGATCTTTAAGAGGCCTTTCCGTTTGCCCCCTGATTTCCTGGGAACGGTTCTATAGAACATCCTTTAGATAGCGGCCTGTATGGCTTTTTAAAGATCGGGCAATCTTTTCCGGTGGCCCTGTTGCAATAATTTGCCCGCCGCTGTTGCCGCCTTCAGGCCCTATATCAATAACCCAGTCACAGGTTTTGATCACATCCAGGTTGTGCTCGATGATGATCACGGTGTTGCCGGCATCGGTGAGTCGCTGGAGCACCGTGAGCAACATTTTGATATCCTGGAAATGGAGGCCGGTGGTGGGTTCATCCAGGATATACAAAGTTTCTCCGGTGCCCCGTTTGGCCAGTTCCCGGGCCAGCTTGATGCGCTGGGCCTCTCCCCCGGACAGGGTGGTGGCGGCCTGGCCCAGTTTTATGTAGCCAAGGCCCACATCCATGAGGGTATCCAGAATATGGGAAATCCTCGGATGGCTTTCAAACAATTCCCTCGCCTGGACAACGGAAAGATCCAGAACATCGGCAATGGAATGGTCCTTATAGGCGATCTCCAGAGTGGACCGGTTGAACCGCTTTCCCTCGCAAACCTCGCAGGGGACAAACACATCCGCCAGAAAATGCATCTCCACCTTGATATACCCGTCTCCCCTGCAGGCTTCGCACCGGCCGCCCTTTACATTAAAGGAATACCGTCCTTTTTTATATCCCCTGGCCTTGGACTCGGGTAGCATGGCAAAGAAATCCCGGACATGGTCAAACACCTTGGTGTAAGTGGCGGGATTACTCCTTGGGGTCCGACCGATAGGCTTTTGATCGATATTGATGATTTTGTCAATATGGGCCAGCCCGATGATCTTTTCATGGGTGCCCACGCTCATCTGGGAGTTATGGAGGGCCACGGACAGGGCCGGATAGAGGATCTGGTTGATCAGGGTTGATTTACCGGCCCCGGAAACGCCGGTGACTGCCACCAGCAGCCCGATGGGAATTTTGGCGGTCACATTCTTGAGATTATTTTCCGAAGCCCTGACAATTGAGATCCAGCGGTTTCCTTTATCGGCATGACGCCTTCTACGTTCAGGGACCTCAATTCGTTCTTTGCCTGTGAGAAATTTCCCCGTGATCGAGGCAGAATTGGCCTTAATCTGATCCGGGGTTCCCTGTGCCACGATCTGACCTCCCAAATGCCCGGCCCCGGGACCTATATCCACGATCCAGTCGGATTTTTCCATGGTTTCCTGATCATGCTCCACAATTATCAGGGTATTGCCGATATCCCGCAAATGATGGAGGGTGGACAAAAGTTTGATATTGTCCCGCTGGTGGAGGCCGATGGAGGGTTCATCCAGAATATACAACACTCCGGTCAGTTCACTTCCCACCTGGGATGCCAGCCGGATACGCTGGGATTCCCCCCCGGACAGGGTGGGGCCACTGCGGTCAAGGGAAAGGTAATCCAGGCCCACGTTGACCAGGAATCCCAGCCGGTCTGAAATCTCCTTGAGCAGCTCCTGGGCAATGAGTCGTTTATTGCCACTAAGATCCAGAGACCCCACAAATTCATGGGCCTCCCGAACCGTCATCCCGGTAAGACCAATAATGGAGCGTCCCCGGATCAGAACATGGAGAACTTCCTCTTTAAGCCGTTTGCCCTGGCAGCTGGTGCAGGTGCTGGAGGTCATAAAGGCGGCATAATATTTTTTTTGGCCTTCGGACTGGGTATTCCGGTACCGCCGCATCAGGGTATGGACCAGCCCTTCATGGGTCCGGGTAAATTCGGCCTGGATCTTGGCCGACGTCCAATTCACCCGCATTTCTTTGCTCTTGGAACCATAAAGCAGCAACTGCTGTTGCTCGTTAGGCAACTCCTTCCAGGGCGTGTCAAAATCAATTCCCCATTGTTCTTCCATGGCCAGCAGCTGACCCATTCCCCAGGAATTATCATTCTGGTACCTCGGATTTTTAAGAAAATAATTTTTCCAGGGGAGCACCGCCCCCTGCCGGATACTCAGGCTCTTGTCCGGAACCACTTTGTCCGGATCTATGGCCAGAAGGGTTCCGATACCGTTACAGTCCGGACACATGCCCAGGGGAGAATTAAAAGAAAAAATCTGGGGGATGAGCTCCGGGTAGGCAATGCCGCAGCAGGACCGGGCCTCACTCATTTTCAAATCTTCCCTGCCCTCCATGTGAACAATGATCTGGCCATGGCCCAGTTTCAAGGCAGTTTCCACAGAATCGGTGAGGCGTTTTTCCATTGCGGCATCCTGGCGGACGACCAGGCGGTCCACCACCACCTCAATGTGATGTTTCTTATTCCGGGCCAGGGTCTGAACATTTTCAAGCGCCTGGACCACCCCGTCCACCCGGACCCTCGCATACCCGTCTCGTTTCAATTCATCCAGCCGCTCCCGGTGTTCCCCCTTCCGATTTTCCACAATGGGAGCCAGAATCAGTATTTTGGAAGACGCCGGCAAAGAATAAATCTGGGAGACCATGGACTGGGCATGTCCCCGGCCCACCTTTTCCCCGCAGCTGCAACAATACTGGGTGCCCACCCGGGCAAACAAAACCCTTAAATAATCATAGATCTCGGTGATGGTTCCCACGGTGGACCGAGGATTTTTACTGGCAGCCTTCTGCTCAATGGCAATGGTGGGGGACAGGCCCCGGATGGTATCGTACTTTGGTTTTTCCATCTGCCCGATGAACTGCCGGGCATAGGAGGACAAGGATTCCACATACCGGCGCTGACCCTCTGCAAATATGGTATCAAAGGCCAAACTGGATTTTCCCGAGCCCGACACCCCGGTAAAAACCACCAGTTTCTTTTTGGGGATTTCCACATCAATATCTTTGAGATTATGTTCCTTGGCACCTTTGACAATAATCCGGTCCAGCTCCTTGGTGTTATGGGAGGGGGGGAGAAGGTTCTTCAGGGACAATAAAGGGTCTTCCGGAAAGGGCTCCGGCAAAACTTCATCCGTTAAATCATCTGGCAACTCATCCGTTAAATCCGTTATATAACTGCTGTTTTTCATATTATTTCAGGACTGCTCCTTAAGGTTTTCTGGATCATCTTTGCACGAGTTAAAAAAAATAAGCATGGCAGATCAAAAGTAAAGCAAAAGAGTAAACCATCCCTATATCCGGTTTTATTTGTCCTATTTATCCGGGTATGGTATGAAACTATATCATGAATATTAAAAATTATAATTTTGAAACCGGCATTTACCGACCGCCCAGTGAAGGCGGCAGCGCCTCCTTGCTGCTTCGGTTCACCCGGAACTGTCCCTGGAACCATTGCACCTTCTGCGC
>Ga0208900_1000362_pt1 | contig 28785 bp, 20 predicted proteins | sample AntAceMetag02UKK_FD_184763 | JGI IMG/M metagenome (GOLD analysis project Ga0208900, IMG submission 184763) | Saline lake microbial communities from Ace Lake, Antarctica - Antarctic Ace Lake Metagenome 02UKK (SPAdes) (version 2) | ecosystem: Environmental > Aquatic > Non-marine Saline and... | reverse complement strand
TTTACTTTACTTTTTACAGCAATCCTAATGAGTCTGGCAACCCTGGCTCAAGCGCCGCAAGGCATCAATTATCAAACCGTTATCCGTGATGGTGATGGCAACATTATGCCCGATACGGAACTCTCCCTGCAAATGAGCATCCGCACGGGTGCGCCCGATGGAGATATTGTTTACCAGGAAACTCACGATGCCACAACAAATGCCTTTGGCCTGGTAAACCTGGTGGTTGGTAGCGGAACACCTCAAAGCGGCACTTTTGCCGATATTGCCTGGGGCGATGATGCGCATTACCTCGAAACTGCAATTGATCCCAATGGCGGTAGTAGCTACACCGTGTTGGGGGTAACGCAATTTTTGAGTGTGCCTTATGCTAATTATTCTCAGAAAGCAGCCACTATGGAAGATGGTGCCAATCCCGGCGAAATGCTTTATTGGGATGGCGAAGCGTGGGTGGCCATTCTTCCCGGTGAGCATGACCAAACCTTGCGTTTGTGCAACGGCGTGCCCACATGGGGTGTATGTCATTACAACCTGACATTAATTTCTGATCCTGCTGAAGCCGGCACAGTAAGCAGCGAAGGCCAATACGAAGCTGGAGAACAGGTATCCATTACTGCCGACGTAAACCCGGGCTGGGAGTTTGTGAACTGGACGGATGACGATGGAATAGTAAGTGAAGTTGCAAATTTTACCTATACCATGCCTGCAGAGGATGTTACCCTTACAGCAAACTTTGTTGAAGAGCAGGTTAGCTTTACCTGTGGCGATCAGCTGATTGATGCCCGCGATGGCCAAACTTACGAAACCGTGCAAATTGGCGAGCAGTGCTGGATGGCCGAAAACCTAAACGTTGGCACACGCATTACCGGTACTAATAACCAGACCGACAACGGCACCATTGAAAAATATTGCTTCTATGACGATCCTGCAAACTGCGAAACGTATGGCGGCCTATACCAATGGAACGAAATGATGCAATACACCACCACCGCCGGAGTACAGGGTATTTGCCCTGAAGGCTGGCACCTGCCAACCGATGCTGAATGGTGTACCCTGGAGCAGGAAGTTGACCCGACCATTACCTGTAGCAGCACAGGTTGGCGTGGTGTAGATGGCGGAGGCAAGCTAAAAGAATCCGGCACCACCCACTGGAACAGCCCCAACACTGGCGCCACAAACAGCAGCGGCTTTACAGCCCTTCCGGGCGGCAACCGCAATATCGGTGGGTCGTTCGGCAGTGTGGGCCACAACGGCTACTGGTGGTCGTCGTCGCGGAGCGATGGCTCCAGCGCCTGGGGTCGATACCTGCACGATGATAGCGCTCAGGTGGTCCGCCACTACCTCAATAAGTCGTATGGGTTCTCTGTGCGGTGCCTCAAGGGCGATTGATTTATTTGACTATCCCGAAAACGAAGTTTTCGAGGATGCACGACCCCGGAATTCCGGGGTTGGCATTTAGCTATTTCCCCGCCGGAGGCGGGTAATTAGTAGTGGGCTATATAATTTCCGCCAAAAACAGAGGATCTCTTTTTGGGCAAAGTAGGGTTTGGTTTTTTTCAGGTGAGGGCACAAAAGTCGTCAACGACCTTAATGCCCTCAAATGAAAAAGCCCCAGGAAAGCCAGGTATAAATGGCGCAACCATGGCGGAAATTGTAGGTGCGGCCCCCGAGAAAAACGGGGCAGGCGTACCGGGATATTAAAACACACTTGGGGGTTTTGGGTGAGATATTTCGGTGCTCCGCACCTTCGGCGATTCTTATGAATCCCAATGCTACAAATGCCGATTGTAAATCGTGCATGCTCGCCCTTTGGGCGGCAGATTACACGGCTCTGCCGCTTAAAATGCTGCCATTGAAATAATGAATGTAATTCGTGGGGAGGCATTGGTGCAGCGCACCCAAAATATTTGTAGCAATGATATCCCCCTGAGAAAAGGGCAGGTGCAGAGCACCGGGATATTAAAAATGAAAATGATGTTTTGGAAATGAATATTTCGGTGCTCCGCACTTTGGTGGTTCTAATGGTACTTATTGCTACAAATATTTCGCGGCTCTGCCGCTTGATGGCTATTGTTGGGAATTTGTTTCTACAAATATTGCGCGGCTCTGCCGCTTAATACGAAAATATTAAACGATTACAAATTATCAATCAACTTTTTATAAACTAAAACTTTTTTAATTATGAAACAAATTACACTTTTTTTCGCAGCAATCCTGCTGAGCCTCGTTACTGTGGCTCAAGCCCCTGCCTCGCCGAAAGGCGGGCCGATGGGCATCAATTACCAAACTGTAATCCGCGATGGCGATGGCAGCATTTTGCCCGATACGGAACTCTCCCTGCAAATGACCATCCGCACGGGTGCGCCCGATGGCGAAGTGGTTTATGCCGAAACACACGAAGCTACCACCAACGTCTTTGGGATGATAAACCTGGTGATTGGCTACGGTAGTCCCCTGAGCAACGCCTTTTCCGATATCAATTGGGGCGATGCTGAAAAATACCTCGAAACGGCCATTGACCTGGAAGGGAGCGGCAGCTACACCATTATGGGAGTAACGCAGTTTTTGAGTGTGCCCTATGCTTTTGAATCTAATCATTCACGATCGATTACCTTGATGGATGAAAATGGAAACTATTATGATGTTGAAGTAGATACTTTAGGAAATCTAACTGCAAATTTAGTAATGCCGCAGCAACTTGAAATTGGTGTTGAATACCAAGGTGGGATAATAGCTTACATCCTGCAGTCCGGCGACCCTGGCTATGTTGAAGGTGAAAATCATGGCATTATTGCCGCTGCCAGCGACCAAAGTGCATATGCTGAGTGGGGCTGTTCGGGTACCGCCTTGCCGGGTGCTAACGGATTCGCCTTGGGTACCGGCTACCAAAACACACTTGATATTGTGGCAGGGTGTAACACAGCAGGCATAGCTGCGCGAATATGCAACGAGCTTGAACTGAACGGCTACTCCAACTGGTACCTGCCTAGCAAAGACGAGCTAAACAAACTTTACTTGAGCAAAAACCTTGTTGGCGGTTTTGCTGCCGAGTACTATTGGAGTTCTTCGGAGTTTATTGGCACTCGCGCCTATATACAGAGTTTCAGCGGTGGCAATCAGAGCCTCGGTAAGAAACAAGACAGCTACCATGTTAGGGCGGTCAGGGATTTTTAATTACTTAACTATTTATTCTATCTACATTATTTATTGTAATGATTACCGTGAGCTGGCAAAGCTATAAAGTGGCTCGTAGGAATCCGGTGGAGGCTTTGAGGTATGAGTAGGTTGAATTGCCCGGTTTGGTAGAAAATAAAATATACCCGCATATGCGGATTTGTGCCATTGACCGGCCTTCGGGAAAATTCTTGCCAAACATAAATCCCAATATGCAAAAGTTAATCAAGAAAAAAAGGTAAATGAATCATTTCATGAATTGCTTACGGCAGCCGGATTAAAAATCCGGGAAAGCAGGGGTTAAGTGAATACTACAAAAATGGCTGAAAGCCTTTTATATCATAAGGAGGAGCAAAGCTCCTCCTTAACAAGAAAGGATAATTATCCTCAGGCTGAAGGCCTGATACAATTTTTTGTTCCTCCGAAGGAGTCCAATGGACAGGCCTTCAGCCTGGCAATCCTTCTGGCAAGAATATCTTTTCTTTGATGTTGAAGGCTTTCAGCCTTTTAATTATATTTTTCTGACAGCATCAATTATTCGATTTACACCGTAAGCGCGGATTTAAAACCCAAGAAAGTAGGCGAGGCAGACCTTTCCTTTGCTCAGGGCTGCCAACCTTGCGTGGGTTCGCAGCCCCGAGGTACGAGGGGATCGCAACCCTGAATAAGGTAAATCCGTGCAAATCATTCATCCCGCTAATCAATAGTTAATCAAGAAAAAATAGCAGATCATGTAATTCGTGCATACACATGTTGTAAAGCATGTTTACACTTTTTTTTTCGCCCCCAATGCCACTTACTCATAAGATTCATTATTTCAGTAACATAGCGTTCATGGCACAAGGCTACTAATGACAAGTTTTTGTAAACGCTTGTATTTCAGGAGATTTCTCTCCGACAGCCGGCAAGGCTGGTTTACTCCTTTGTCATCACACTTTGAGGCCACTTTTTCGGGGGCTTGGAACTTGAAATTACAAATCCAGAAAATTATTTTGTTCAACTAAACAATCAACTAAGGGATTAAAGATAAATACAAACAGAAAAAACACAATTATTTGTGGCATTATGTTTTATGTATTGCTTTTTCAAACAAAATTAATTACGAAATGGCTTTCTGTCTATTGGCTCCTTGATGCCACAATGGCTCTTCCCGCATGTTTGATAGTTATGTTTAACATTGTTGAGGTATTTACGCTATTTTACATTGCTTTAAATTTACCTTTGGCACTACAAAAGTTGATGTTATAAACATTGCTTATTTTCAAAGAGTTTAATACAATTGTAATTAACGCTAAGTGATAAACTTGAAAAAAAGAGGCCCCATAATTATTCTGTTTCTAATTTCATTTGCTAATGGTATTATCAATTCTTCAATTCACGCAAATAATACCGATCCGAAATACCAGGGATCAATAACTGAATATTCGGAAACAATTTCTAAACAAAAAATACAGAATAAAACTACTCAGGAAGCCCGGTCGTATTATGAAGAAGGACTTGAACTAAACGAATTGCACCAATTAATACCTGCAGAAACCACATTCTTAAAAGTAATTAAGCTCTTAGAAAATTCTGACGAAAATGAAATCCTTGCTTTTTCTTATCATCATTTAGGAAACATTGAAAGCTGGAAATCGAATTTCCCTCAATCTATCCTGCACCACAAAAAAGCCAGCTCCTTATTTAAAGAACTTAATAATCTGGAATATGTAGCCATTTCAAACAATTACATTGCATCAGCATTTGAGTCATTGGGCGAATATGACAGCACCATCGCCTATTATCGAAAAAACATTGAAAACCGTGATGCCGAATTTTCTGAAAATTCAACTCTTACAAGTTTTATGGGGCTGGCAATTAAGAAAAAATGTAAAAAACAAGAAGCTGGAAATTTCGACAATACAATTCTTACATCTTACCAGGGGCTGGCAGGATTATATGCAAAACTGAATAACTACAAACAGGCTTACAGCTATTTACAGCAGGGAATTCGATTTGCTGAAGCAACAGAGAGTAAAAGCTCGTTGGCCAGATTATATTTTACCGCCGGACAACTGTTCCTAAATAATCATGTAAATAAAGACATTGCGCTTGAGTATTTGCTGGAAGCCAAAAGTATTTTTGCAGAATTAGAAAACCCTGATTATCTGAACTATGTTAATATTAGTATTGGTGATGTGTACTCCAAAACAGGAAACGATTCGCTGGCAATGCACTTTTATAAAGAAGTCAGTTCAAAGCTCCACTCGGGAAACGTTTCCACAACTTCTGTAGTAAATCATAAAATCGGAATGGTGTATAAAGGAAGAATTGAATATGACTCGGCTTTGTATTACCTCGAAAAAAGCATCGACGAAATGTGCAAAGTATGCCCTGAGATTCAAATTCATCATACATTGATCGAAGCCGGTCGCACCTATTTAATTATTGGAAATGCCCCACTGGCCTTCTTAAATTTGACCAGGGCAAAAAATATTGCCTCTCAATCCAGTTCAGGTTTAGAGATGGTTATTTCGTCGGAAGAACTGGCAAAGTATTATCAAAACATTCATAAAAACGATAGTGCAATTTATTATTTAAATAATGCATACCATCTGGCAAAAGAACTGGGTTTACTGCAACGAATTAAATCAACAGCTGAATCCCTCAGTAAGATCTACTATTCAAAAGATGCCTTTAAAGCCGCTGCCGATTATTTAAAAATATCGATGCAGATGAACGACAGCCTGGCTGGGATCGAAAAATATAACGAGTTGGCCAGACTTGAAATGAGGTTTGAAATGGAAAAACGAGAGGAAGAGCGGAAACTTGAAGCCCAGCTTTTTCAAAGTGAAATAAGCAAGCAAAAAATCATACTGAAGGCTTCTGCTGCCGGGGCAATTTTATTCATCCTTTTTGGAATTTGGATACTGCGGGCCTATCGCCGCAAAAAAAAGGATAACAGATTATTATCAAAGCAAAAGGAAGAAATACAGGAGATTTCAAAACAGCTTCAGGAATCCGGTAAACGTAAACTTGATTTTTTTACCAATATCTCACACGAAATTCGTACGCCGCTTACGCTGATTAAATCTCCACTGGAACGAATCCTAAAAACAGATAGAAACGATCCCGAAACTGATAGCCAGCTACAAACCGCACTTAAGAATACAAACAAATTAAAAGAGTTGCTCAATCAAATTCTCGATTTGCAAAAGCTGGATGAGAAGCTATTGGGACTGGATTTATCCGATTTTGACATCATCGCGTATAGCCGGGAAATTGTTGCTTCCTTCGAAGGGTATTGCTATCAAAGCAATTGCAAGCTTAGTTTTGAATCGAATATTAGTGAAGCCATCGTAAGGTTTGACCAAATAAGGCTGCGTTCTATTATCAATAACCTCTTATCAAATGCCTTTAAATATAATAAAGATGGTGGCTTGGTGCAATTCAAGCTTGACGTATTTGCAAACCTTGTAAAGCTTGAAATTAAAGACAAGGGAATAGGCATTTCTGAGGAATACCTTAAAAGGCTTGGAGAGCGATATTTCCAGGTTGAACAATCAAATGCTTCGGTTGAAGGAAGCGGCATCGGTCTGGCTTACGTGAAGGAGCTGGTCCGGTTAATGAATGGCAATATTGAAATCTCCAGTGTCGAAAATAAGGGTACTTCGGTAATCGTAACTTTGCCTTGCGATGCAATTAAAATACAGGCGGAGAATCCCGTTTCGATAGAAATAAAAGTCAGGGAACAATTATTCAGCAACCTGGAAGAACAGCTTTCTGATCAGGTGGATGGACTTCCCCGAATATTAATCGTTGAAGACAATTTTGAACTACGCCATTTTTTACGTGATTTGTTTACCCCTTCCTACCAGGTTTTTTGTGCCAAAGATGGACAGGAAGGGAAGGACATGGCATTAAAACACATACCCGATTTAATTATCAGCGATATTATGATGCCGGGCATTAAAGGAAATGAATTGTGCAAAATCCTAAAAAATGATGTGAACACAAGCCATATCACCATCATTCTATTTACCGCCAAAGGTGCACCCGAAAGCATTGTTGATGGTTATGATTGTGGTGCCGATGATTACATCGTTAAACCTTTTGATACGGATCTATTGCTTAAAAAAGTGAAGAACATTGTAAGGACCGCAAAAAATGCCCGTAAGCAATTTAGCTTCACAGATATGGATCGAAGTGCTTCGGTTTACTCTGATTTTGATAAGAAATTCCTTAAAGATTGTTTGTCCATCATCAAAGATAATATGGACAATAGCCAATTCACCGTGGAATTCCTTGCCGAAAAAATGAGTGTCCATAGAAGAACTCTATTACGGAAATTTAATGCTTTAACAGATAAATCACCTGCTGACCTAATCCGGCACACCAGAATGTTGAAAGCTGCAGAACTGCTACACAACAAAAAATACCGGGTAAACGAAGTCGCCCTGATGGTGGGCTATGAAGACACAAACCGCTTTAGCCAGGCATTTAAACAATTTCATGGTGTTTCTCCTTCCAGCTTTGAGTAGTGTCTAAAAAGTCATAGATTTCTCCCGTCATCACTTCGCTACACTTGTGCTATTGGTCGTGCCATAGGCATCCCAACGGGTAAATGACAGAGTGCAGGTTTTTATGTGGGTGGCTGAAAGTGGCCTCAAAGTTAAATGACAAGCTCAAATAGATTTCTCCCGGCAACACATCGCTTCGCTTTGTGTCTTGGTCGAAATGACCCCGTCCACGGGCTGAATGGGGGAGGTGAATCGGGCGCTTCGCGCCCGATTCACCTCCCCCCTCTTCTCGCTCCAATGGGGTCATTTCGACCAACGGGAGAAATCTCCTGAAATACAGGCGTTTGCAAAAACTTGTCATTAGTACTGGAAAAACGAAGCGAAGCAAGTTTTGAAAGGAGAAATCTCAAATTCAATCACTTAAAAGACAGATCCAAATTAAGGTTTTCTGAAATCTCTTACCCCTCTGACACTTCCTTTCATTTCGCTTTTGTCCAAATATGCCATCAATCTTGTCCACATTTGCTTGTGTCCTTTATGCCTGTGATAGCTTGATTTGTAGAATATTAAAAATCAAATTCTACAAATACAAACATCAAACTTAAAAAGAGAAAATCATGAAAAAACTAAATTTATTTTTATCAATGGTTTTGGAAATTACTGAGGTAGAAACAAATATTGACATTGATCCTTCAACATTTTCCAGACCTGCTAAATAAACTCTGTAAGTTTTCGATTAAAACTGCTTTAATTCAATACTCTTGTCCAACATACTAAAAACAGAGAACAATGATAAGTAAGGCCCGGAAATTTTGGGATAAGCAAGCCCAAAAATATGATAACAGTGAGAGACAATTCGAAACTGTTTTTAAAGAAGTTATATCCAAAACAAAGGATTATCTCAACACAAATGATGAAGTAATAGACTTTGGATGTGCAACCGGAACAAAAACGTTGGAACTTGCTGATTCAGTACAACATATTCATGGAATAGATATTTCGGGTGAAATGATTAAAGAAGCAAGGAAAAAGAAAACGGAATTAAAAACTAATAATGCGTCTTTTGCTCAAGGAACCATTTTTGAAAATGATTTTGAAAAATCGTCATTCGATAAAATTATTTCTTTTGGTGTAATCCATTTATTAGATGATTGCGAAAACGCTATTCAAAAGATAAATGAATTATTGAAGCCAGGTGGAATGTTTATTTCAACAACAGCGTGTTTAAAAGATAAAATGGCCCTTAAAAACAGCTTAGAATTTAATGCTTATCGATTGATTAAAAAGTTGGGTATTTTCCCTTTACATTTAAATATGTTTACAACTGATGATGTTGAAAAACTAATTGCTAATCAAGGCTTTCAGATTGTAACAGCTGAAAAAATATTTCATGGAATAACTATAAGCTTTGTAATAGCTAAAAAACAATAGCATTGATTAATAGCTCATTCATAATTATAGTTTGAAATTAAAACTAAAACAATATGCGAAAATCTGTATTTCATATTCTAACACTGTTATTTATCGCATTTCTAACAAGTTGTTTTTCTGCCGAAACGATAGATAATGCGGCTGAAAATCAACCTATCAATTCGCAAACAAAGCCGAACTCTAGTAAATCTGACTCCATTCAGCATTTCCTTACTAAAGTAGTAAATGATGGTGATGCACCCGGAATGATCGCTGCAATAATTTCAAGCGAAGGTGTAATTGCCATAGCTTCTGCAGGAGTTCGTAAAGCCGGGTCCGGTATTCCATTTACCACTACTGATGTGGTGCATCTTGGTTCTTGTGGAAAAGCAATGACCTCAACTATGATCGCTACTTTGGTAGGAGATGGTAAGCTTAGTTGGGACACAAAACTGATTGAAGCTATTCCGGAACTAAAAAACAAGATTCATACAGATTATCATAAAATCACACTATGGCAACTACTTACGCACCGTGCTGGTATTCCGAAAAATTCAAGAGATGAGGGCGCATTTAGATCGAAGGAAATTAAAGCAAGGCGACTGGCAATTTTAGAAGATAATTTTAAATCACCAACTACCTATGAAATGGATAAGTTCCATTATTCAAATTTTGGATATATGATTGCCGCTTGCATGGCACAGAACAGATAACGGGCTTAAGCTGGGAAGTTTTAATGAAGCAACGTTTGTTCGATCCTTTGGGAATGACCACTGCCGGATTCGGTAATCCCAATAAAAACAAATCTATAAATCAGCCCTGGGGTCATAATAAGCATGTGTGGAAATGGTGGCCAAGTGAAGCATACTATCATGAAGCAATTGGACCTGCAGGCAGGGTTTATTGTAACGTAAATGACTGGGCTAAATTCATATCACTTTGGTTAACAAGCAAAAACCCAATGCTGGAACGTAAGTATTTAGACAAATTAATCGAACCTGTTGACAAGCACTTCTACGCCGCTGGCTGGGGTGTTGCAGAATTTGAATGGGCAAAAGGAATTACCTTTAACCATGCGGGAAGCAATTATATTTGGTATGCTTCAGTTTTAGTCACTCCAAACTTAGATAGAGCATTTGTAGTGGCTACCAATTCGCGCGATTTTGATTCTACACCTGATGTTTGCTTAGAAATAATGAATAAGATGATTAGAATGGAATTGGATTTGAATAATGATAAGTAAATCGATATGGACGAAAAACAGCAAATGGTGGAAATTATGCGTACAGTCGTTATAAAGCATGTTTACACTTTTTTTTCGCCATAGGCAGCGCCAAGGGCTATTGGTAGTGCTACTCTGTTTCATATCCTGCCCAAGTGTGTATTTATACTCACGCGGAAAATCCTGTATATATAAAAACACTTTTTGTACAAGAGTGTAAACATCTTTAAATACCTGCAATTAGCTTCGCTGAGGACTTCCTCGGTCCTAATAGAGTGCCAGAAATACAATTCAAAATAAATGATCACCAAAGGCGGTATAAATATAAAAACTCCCTGCACTGCTGTACAGGAAGTTTAAGTGTCACCCTTCGACTATCGCTCAGGGTAAAAATTGTTAGAATAAATCAGAAGTGTCCCGATGAAATACTTGCTCCGTTGCACATCGCAAATTTCACGGGATAAATCAATCCTTAATGCAACGCACAGAGAATCCGAACGCCCTGTAAACGCTGCCCATGCCGGCACTGCTACTGCCGAAGGCCAAGCCCCGCGAGAAGGCACCATCTACGGTACTTGACCAATAGAAGCCGTAGGCACCCACATCGTCGAGCGAACCATTGCTGTAGCTGCGGGAGCCTGCCACGGGCAACTTAAGGGGTGAGGCGAAAGCACCGGCTGCATTATCAGCACCAACACCCCAAGTTGCTTTTTCAGCAGTCCATTCTGCTTCGGTTGGCAACCTGTAACCACTCGGGCAAGGGTTGTTGATGCCACTTACGCCCTGCCATAAATTATCGTTTTGCGGGTTGCGCCAATCACTGCTGTTAATAATAAAATCACCATGGCCGGGAGTATCGCTTGTAGCCAATGTTGCTGTTGTGTTTGATGTTCTGCTTTCGTGTCCGTCGGCTGCACGTCCCCATTGATACAGGTCGCCGTAAGAATCGGAATCGGTGCTACTAGTGGCTACTTGTGAAGCGCCAAGATTGCGGTCCATCCAAATTTTACCGGTAGAGCTGGTTACGTTCGGAATAGGTATAGGTCCTGCCGAAGCTGCTCCACCAATCATATTGGTCCAAGCTGTTCCGTTATAAATTTGCGCTTCGCCGTTGTCGCCACAGTCGGTGCAGAAAACGATTAGCCCGGTTGCAGGCGTAGAAATTGCATCGCGCTGGGTTTCTGTCATACGTGGTGGTAAAAAGCCCTTGGTAGTGCTTTTTACTTCGAGCATGGCCGAGCCGTCGGCACTGCTGCCATCGGTGTTTACTGCTACCTGTGCCGTTAAGCTGTAGCTTGCAATCATTATTATTGCTACGAAAATTAATTTTAAATTTTTCATTTTAAAAAATTTTAATTGTTAGTGATGTTTTCTTTTTAAGAATTTGTTTTTGTTATTTAAGTACTTAGAATATTTTTCAAGTTTGAAACAGGTTGCCACGTCACTGCGTTCCTCGCAAAGTCCGGCGCTGCTAAAGCCTCATTCAAATTGGTTTTCAAAGAACCGTGGTTATTGCGAGCGAAGCGTGGCAATCTCCCAGGTGGCGTGGCACCTGTCCATGCAGAGCTTTTTACTCTTTGGTCATTTGATAAACTTTTTTAATTCCATAAGCAGCGCCAAGGGCCAGCAAAATGCCAAGTCCGCCAGCTATGGGTGCGCCGCCGCCTACGGGTGTGTTGCCGCCGGTAGGTGCTCCATTGCCACCATTGGGTGGAGGTGGGGTTTGGGCGGAGAGGCTGAGTGCCGAAACGAGTAAAAAGATTCCTGCTATTTTACCAAATGATTTAACGATATTATTCATGATATTCATTGTTTTATGTTTTGCATTTATTTGTTACAATTATATAGTCTGTTTTATTTCCATGTAATTATCCTGCTTTGCAGCACCCGATCAATTAATAAATACTTTTTTAGTTATTACCTGATCTGCGCGCAAAATGCTAACAAGATAAATAGCTGTTTGGAGGTTTACAGGAACACTAATCAGTCCTTCACCACTTAGCTTTTGTTGCATCACAATCCTGCCCATAACATCCGAAACGATCATTGTGTTATTCATCAAAACAAAACCATTGGCTTTAATATAGATGTTTCCGTTGGCGGCATACATAAGTACCTGGTTTTCGATTTCCCCGGCTTCATCCACACCCACTGCAGAAAATTGCAGTTTAAAACGACTTTCAACATCTGTTTCGGGATTCCACGAAAATTCATAATCGCTTGCAAGCAGGTTGTGAAAAGATTGGGTTTTGGTATCTTCGAGGTAAACTTCGGGAATGTCGGCAATTTCTTTAATACCAATGCTGTAAACACCTGCTTGTTTGTTTGCAAAGCCAAGCCGGATGGTAGGGGTTTCGGGGCGGTTATCGATGGCTAATTTGCCATCCGGGCTACTTGTCCATATTTGTGAAATGCCCTGGCCCTGCGAAATAATCTTCCAGCCATCCTTGTCCAGCTCAAAACCATTTTTTGCTTGTGGATTAAAGCAGATATTTATTTCATCGTCGTAAATCCCGTTTGATCCTTTTAAAACGAGGTAGTTTTGTTGCATTAGTCCCTGCTTGTAAAAGGTGCTTCCGTGGCTACGGTTTGCATTTCCAACATTAAAACTGCTGCCATCATTTGTAGTATAAATAAAGAAAGCTTGTCCGAGAGCTATAGTACCACTGGTTTTTTCCAGGTAATCGCCATCTCCGGCAGAAGCGCTTGGATCCCACACATAAACAGTTCCATACGCAGCTTGCAAATCATCCCATAAAAGTGATGATGGGTAGGGGTTTCCAACAAGGTTCATCCCTTCGCTTTTGTTGGGGGTCTGATCGTGATAAGACAAGGAAATGGATTGATCCCCGGTTAATGTTGTCCCGCTGTAAACGTAGGTTGTATCGGCGGCTTGGCAGGTTGCCCACAGGGAGTAGCCCTGCACAGCATTAAGCGGAGTAGTTAATTGATTAATGTCTGACCAGTTTGAGTTTTCCTCGTTCCAGCTTTGAAGGTAATCACCCTCAAAGATTTCCGTTAGCAGGCCGCTAACGGGGATGGAGATAAGATGCCAGGCATCTTTGGTGATGTAGCGTTCCACGTTGGCTTCACCGCCACCGGTGTAGCTTACAGTGCCCAGGTCGATGAGCGAGGCATCGCCCGTGGCATCGGATTCAAGAAACAAGTCGCCACCTCCGGAAATATCCAGCGTTGTACCTGATTCTACTTTAATGCAAGTGCCCGGCTCAACCTTTAAACCCTGCGCGGGTAAAAGGGAACTCACGGCAGCAAACATCATCAAAAAGATAATTGTTTTACTTTTCATGTGATTTAGTTTTAGTTAATACTTGTTTATTGCAAAGTTACAGTTTTTATTTTAGGTAACGGCTTGGCTATGTCCGGTAAGGGATTTAATAGCATTTCCGTTAAAGTTTATTACTATTTTATAGTACTTCCATTTACCTTCAATTTATTACTAAACTCCTAATTGGATATTGCTTTTGTGTATGCCCTGCATAAGCAACGCACCCACCACAAAATTCTGTTAAAAAATCAAAAATACAAAATTTTCTTTCCGGGCTGAAAAGTTGGGTGTATTTTAACTTATTGATAGTTTCTAAATAACTTCCCCATTCTGACTTGTTCTTTTTCCCTTTCTCATTATTAAAATTTTAAACCGTAGCTATGGCTATGCTTGAAAATTTTAATTCGATAAAGAAAAAAATTACTGTGTCATCTTTGCTGAACTTATTTTAAAATTATCACTTATGCTGAAGTTTAAAAAAAGTTGAAAACGAAAATCGCTGATTTATCACATCGGGATATCGAAACCTGGACTAATGATTTCAGTCTTGAACACTACCTGATTGATGGTGAAAATAAATATTAATGAGTCTGTGTTTCTGATCTTATTAGGGTTAAAAAAGACGCAGCTAATCCTGCAAATATCAAGGATAATGACCCATATGATGCTTCCATATTTCCACTTGAAACAATTACCTGGTACGATAAGGATTCAAATTTTGGATATATGATTGCCGCTTGTATGGCAGAACAAATAACGGGCTTAAGCTGGGAAGTTTTAATGAAACAACGTTTGTTCGATCCTTTGGGAATGACCACTGCCGGATTCGGTAATCCCAATAAAAACAAATCTACAGATCAACCTTGGGGTCATAGTAAATATGTATGGAAATGGTGGCCAAGTGAAGCATACTATCATGAAGCAATTAGTCCTGCAGGCAGAGTGTATTGTAGCGTAGCTGATTGGGCCAAATTTATTTCCCTTCAATTAACTGAAGAAAATTCTATTCGAGATAAAAAATATTTAGACAAATTAATAGAACCAGTGGGATATTACGCCGGTGGCTGGGTTGTACAAGAAAATGAATGGGCAAAAGGAATTGCATTTAACCATGCCGGAAGCAATGAAATTTGGTTTACTTTTGTTTTAGTCACACCAAACTTAGATAGAGCTTTTATGGTGGCTACAAATTCGTGTGACTTTGGTATTACCGAAGATCTTTGTACTGAGATAATGAATAAATTGATTAGGATGGAATTGAATTTAGGTGCTAAATAAGTAAAGCAATTAATCTATTTATGAGTTGGGTAAGCATTTGAAAACTGAAACAATATGAAATTATCGATTAGTAATTTATTTTTTTTATTGTTAATATTAGTGGGATGTGAAAACACGAATAAGATTAACGATATTAATGAACCACTACTTTCCATCATAGAACCGGTTTCGGATACATACTTCGACACAATAATAACTGACCATTACAGACAAATAGAGGATTTAAATGATATAACTATTCTTAATTGGTTTAAAGAACAGGGACAATATGCCAACACGTTTTTATCGAATATTTCCGGTAGAAAAAACTTGATTGACTTAATGAAAAAGTATGATGCACGAAAATTATATCATATAGACAATATCAAGGTAACGAAATATGACTGCTACTTTTACTTAAAACGAAAATCTAACGAGGAAATATTTAAGTTGTATTACCGAAAAAGTCTGAGCTCAAATGAAGAAATGCTTTTTAAGCCAGGCGATTTAAAATTGGACGATGAAAATCCTTTCATTATATACGATTACTCGCCCGATTGTGATGGAAATAAAATTGCCATTGCTCTTGCTTCGAAGGGTAGCGATAAAATGCAGATAGTAATTTATGACAGATTAACAAAAAGCATTTTACCACAAATAATAAAAAACAGTTTTAACGCATCAAGTCAAGTTGCTTTGTGGTTACCCGATAATAAAGGCTTTCTTTATTTAGGATACAACAGTGATACCACTCAAAGTAACAACTCACTGCTAAACACCAAGACCATGTATTACAAAATTGGCGATGATGTGTCTAATGCAATAGATGTTTTCAGCAAAGCTACTTGTCCGAATTTCAATATCAAGGCTGAGGATTTTCCAAATGTTTCATTTGGCAATCAAACTAATAAATACCTGCTTGGTGTTGCTTCCGGACCTAATTCGTTTGATGATGGATATTATCTTAAAATAGAAGACTTTTACGAAGGAAAGCTTAATTGGAGACCACTATACAAAAAGGAACACAAAGTTATTCACGGAACTTTTATTGATGATGATTTCGTATTTATCTCTGTAAATAATGCTCCAAACGGAAACATTTCAAAAATTAATCTACCTAATCCTGATTTTAATTCGTCTGAGATATTGGTTCAAGAAAAAAACGATGAAGTTATTCAGGATTTTAAGGTAACAAGTTCGGGATTGTATTACAATACAACAAAAAACGGAGTTGAAGCAAAACTCTATTTTTATAATAATGAAGATAGAAACATCAATCTTCCAGGTAAATTCGCACGTATATTTATTGATAATAAATCTTATTTAGAGTCGGATTTGTGGGTAACAGCAACAGGCTGGTTAACTGATAAGCAAAGAATGAAATATGAAATAAAATCCAATACGTTCACGGAAGAAAGTTTAACTCCTAAAGCTGATTTTCCTGAATTTGAAAATTTTATGATTGAAGAGTTAACCATAAAATCACACGATGGTGAATTAGTCCCATTATCTGTTATTTCAAAAAAAGGAATAAAAAAAGATGGAAATAATCCAACCTTACTTTATGGTTATGGTGCATACGGAATTTCATGGAGACCTTACTTTTTACCTGATTGGTTAACATGGGTGGAAAATGGTGGTATTATGTGTTTCTCACATATAAGAGGAGGTGGAGAAAAAGGTGATAATTGGCATAAAATGGAAAAAAAACATAACAAGCCAAATTCATGGAAAGATTTCATAGCCTGCTCTGAATTTTTGATAGAGAATAAATATACATCAAATAAGAACTTAGTTATATACGGAGGAAGTGCCGGAGGAATTGTTATTGGAAAGTCGATGACCGAAAGACCTGATTTATATACAGCAGTGATAAGTGAAGCAGGAATGCTCAACGCTGTTAGGTTTGAAAACATGCCGGGCGGACTTAATCACGCAAAAGAGTTTGGTTACATAACAGACTCTACTGAGTGTAAAGGTCTAATTGAGATGGATGCATATTTGCATATTGACAATAGTGTTAAATATCCTCCATTTCTTGCAGTTGTTGGAATGAACGATCTAAGAGTAAGTCCTTGGCAATCGGGCAAGTTTGTTGCAAAATTACAAACGAATAATTGGAGAAATAATACAACTTTAATGATTGTTGATTTTAATGAAGGACACTATTTTAATAGTACTAAAACGAAATCTATGGAAAAATTAGCAAGTATATTTTCATTTGCGTTTTGGCAAGCAGGCCATCCTGAATATCAGAATTAATAAGACCTAAAAGAATAGTTTATGAAGTCAAACAGAAAAGCCGCAATTTTTGCAGGCATATTAATTATTACCGGAATGGTCGCAGGTATGCTAAGTATTGTTCCTTCCGCAGAAGGTACAGATTATCTTACCGAAGTTTCCGCAAACCAAAATCAAGTATTATCAGCTGCCTTCTTTCAATTTACCTTGGTGCCCATATACATCGGGTTTGCATTGGTATTATATCCCATACTAAGAAAATACAATAAAAGCCTAGCCATTGGATTTGTTAGTTTCAGATTAATTGCCGGCGTATTTCAAATCGTTGGTATAATTACCTTACCAGTATTTATATTGCTAAGTCAGGAGTTTATTAAATCCACAGCTTCAGAGGTATTGCATTTACAATTTTTTGGAGATGTATTAAAATTAGGACGTGATTTAACAAATCATGTGGGAGTGATGTTGGCAACTGGTTTAGGCAACCTCATATTGTTTTATATGCTCTATAAAATAAAACTCATCCCTCGATGGTTGTCAAGCTGGGGATTTATTGGTAACATCATTGCAATGCTGGCAAGTTTTTTAATCTTATTCCGCCTTATTGATGTGATTTCACCTCAATTTATAGTTTTAACTATTCCATTGGTTCTTCAAGAAATTGTTTTAGCAATATGGTTAATAGTAAAAGGTTTTGATAAAAAAGTACTATTGACAGAAAACAGATAAATATTGAACGCACAGCATCGAGTCAAACTAAAACAGGGCGAAAACTCAGCTAAACCACCAATTTAGCTAAGCGATCTCATGAGCACAGCGAATAACCCCGCATTGAATTTGAACGCATGTTTTACGCTGGCCTTTTTCTGTCTGTTTTTCTAATAAAACAAATTTTCCCAAATAAAAACAAAAGTACAATTATACATAACCAAACAAACCAATCGCCCATTTTTGCATAAATGGTTTTAACTCCTTTAATCGGAACATCAGAAATCATTATGTTTTCTTCAGTTTGGTAATAATTTAACTGATTAAGCACTTTTCCATTATAATCTACTGCTAATGATAATCCTTGCCCAGTGCATCTTACCATGGAAAAACCGTTTTCTATTGCCCGTAATTTAGACATGTTTGCGTGGTAAGGTGTTATTTCCTTCCAATCATTTGCTGGCACCAACATTATATCAATATTCTTTTTTCCAGCCTGATTAATAAATGTCGGGAAATCCATATCAAAACATATTACAGATGCAATTGTACCATAAGGTGAATCGAATGTTTTAATTATCTTTTCACCTGCATTAATTGGGTCACTTGGAGTAGGAAATGCTTTGTTAAAATCCCAGATAATATTTCCTTTCGGGTCTATCCAAACAATTTTAGCTTCGCCTTTTGTTTTAGGGAAGTCAGTTGGCATTACAAATAAACTCATCCCAAAATAAATATTTTTATCACTCGCTAATTTACATCCTCTATCAACAAGTTCTTTTTCATCGTCTTTCAAAACTAAAAGTGAAGCTTCATGCAGGAATACAATTTTTGCACCTTCATCGGCAGCCTTTAGAGATAAGCTTAATAATTTCGTTTGTGTTTGGGATGTTTGATTACGAAAAGCTGACAAACGGTTGATATCCTGAATGAAGTTTGTTGAATCAGCTAAAGATACGTTATGGATAATCGATGCAATACGAACAGTTTTTGAGTTTGATGAAAAAAATCTACTACGTATTTGCCCAAAAAGAAATATGGAAAAAAGGATGATACTAAAAATGAGAATACTCTTTTTGATTTTTGCTATTTCGAGCCTTTCTTCCCAAATCCAATTCATAGTTGAACCTATCCATGCAATAACGAAAGTCAATCCCCACATGCCCGTAATAGATGTAATCTGCATTAAAGCCAGGTTATCCTGTGTATGAGCCAGGGAAGCCCAGGAACCGGCATATCCATTTGATATTGAAACAAAATATTCAGCAATAACTGATGAAATGGGGAAAACTAATGTTGCCAAAAATCCTTTTATTCTTTTCGTCAACCACCTGTCAACAAAATACGGTAAAACGATAAACATGCATGCGGAACTAATAATTACATAGTATAACATTCCCGGGGCAGGTATCATTCCGTTAAATCGAATGGAGTGAATAATTACCATAAACACAAAAAAAGCAAGCAAACCATACCAACGCTTTAAATCCCTAAAAGCTCTGATAAGAAAAACAGGAGCAGCCCATGCAAAAATTGGGATAATCCACTTTCCATTTGACATTAAGAACAGTCCCATTCCAAAAATCATTAGCAAATATGACACTAAGGTATTATTGGTTTTAATTTTATTAAATGCTAACATAGTTTTCATTGTATTTAATTTAAAAAGTTTGACAAATCAATTTTCGTCAAAATTACAACTACTATGCTGTCTATTAATATAATAGGGACAACTGAAAAGAAAATGGGACAACTGACGATACACTTGTCATAATTAGGGAACATTCGACATTTAAACGATAGATTGAACTAGCTTTTAAGTAATTTAAATAAGTCTTCCCTGTATTTTCTTGATACAGGAATTAGTGCTTCCGTATGCCTTAATTGTATTTTATATCCCGATGCATTGCCCAAAACCGAATCGATTACACCAATGTTAACAATATAGCTCATATGACATCTTTGAATGTTTTTATTGCCTTCAAATTTTTTCTCAATTTCACTTAACGTGTTGCGAAGTAGGTTGTGTTTTATTGAGTTGTCTTCGATGTAATAAACATCAATGTAATTGTCGGCTGATTTAATAAAAAGAAAATTGTAGATAAGCAATGAAATGTTTTCTCTTTTGTTACTGGCTTCAAATAATATTGTTTCTGAACTTTCAGTTTTTTGCCCTTTTTCCTGAATCTTTCTATTTAACTGACCAGACACTTTTATCTGTTTTTTTAGCGTATGTACATAATGCCATAGTATTAAAACCAAAATAGGAAAAATGGTTATCCCAAAAATAATTCCAAGAAAGACGACGAAACTTAAAAAATAGAAATGCCCGTGATTAAATGCAATATCATTGATTACGGAACTTGAAATACTGGTTAAAAAAGTAATCCAACTAATCCAGAGTATGGTATTTCTTAAATTGTAAATTTTTATGATCTTATTCTGCAACCAGAAAAGGTGAACTAAACTGATCAACAATCCGATAAAAACATAAAGCGAAATGATTTTCAATTTATACAATCCCCTTAGATTATATAATCCAAAGGGCTCAAAAATATACAAGAACAAAAAACAAAATATTGCTACACCAAATGAAAACAAGAATTTAAATCTTTTTATTTCAAGTAAATCATAAGGTTTATTTAAATATGCTGGCATAAAAATCGTTTTTCATTGACGTTGGAGTGTTTCTTTAACTTTGTGAACGACCCAACTTCGTGAATATTTTACCCACTCAATTGAACCGAGCAATTAGCGAGCTACATCCATGCATTTTAATCTAAATCCGATCTGGATAATATTCACCCCTACAATAGCCTGCCAATTTGATCGCACCAATCCGTTTAGCCTTGGATTTTTTTCTTCAATTTTGGTTTAAGCCGAAAATGTAGAGCCCAGCCTGCTTTAGGCGAGGTGAAAGGAGTTTTAGGATTTTCGGGTTTTAGTATCTTTTTACATTTGTCCAAATTGGCAGCTATTCCTGTCTCATTTTGCATGTGCTGAAATGATTAATCTTTGCGTGATTTGTACCGATTGAAAAATCAAATTTTAAGTACAAAAAGCAATTTTAAAACAAGAAGAAATTATGATTAAAAAAATCAGTTTCATTTTATTGGGAATTCTTTTTAGTCAAGGAATTCTAAAATCGCAGACAAGTGGAAATGCAGATAGCCTGGCATATAAGCTTGGTTTTTCTACCTACCTTTCCCACACCGATAGATTCGCATCAGGTTTCGATATTTTTTCGGATGCAGAGGGCAATACTTATATTTCAGGAAATACCAGAGATAAAAATTTTCCAGCTACCGAAGGAGCATATCAAACGGAATTGAAGGGCGAGGGCACTGCCGATGTTTTTGTAGCCAAATTTACACCACATGGTGAAATAGTATTTGCCACATTAATTGGTGGTACAAAAAGAGAACATCATACAGCTTTAACAGTTGATGAACAAGGGTTTATTTATTTAGCAGGAGGAACACATTCTTCCGATTTTCCTGTTACACCAGGAAGCTATGACACCAGTTTTAACGGAGAAGGAGAATGGGCTGGTGATGTTTTCTTAACTAAATTAAACCCCACCGGAACTGAAATTATTTTTTCTACATTTATAGGAGGTGAAGTTGAAGAAACAGTAAGCGGGGGAGGTATTAAAATTGACTCGAAAGGTAATATTATTCTTGCGGGGGTTACTCTCTCTCATGACTTTCCGCTAACCTCAGGTGTCATTGATAAAGAAAGTAAAAAACACCATGGTTTCCTTTCTAAATTTAGTCCAGATGGTGAAAAGCTTTTATTTTCAACTTTCTTTGGTAGCAGCCAGGTGGAAATGATTCTTGGGCTTGATGTTGATGATAAAGATAATATTTACATAACAGGCTGTACTCGTACAGAAGACTTAGCAGTAACTGAAAATGCTGTTCGAAAAGAAATAATTACACCTAAGAACAGAACTAAAACTGATCATTTCATTGCCAAAATTAACAATGCAGATCATGAAATTTCATATTTAAGCTATTTCGCCGCCGAAGGGTATATGACTTCAAAATTAAAATGGACAAAGCCAAATAGATTGATCGTATGTGGCAATACCATGGAAGAAGGTTTCCCGGTAACCGTAAATGCCATAAGTAAAAAAGGTAATGGTAAGCAGGATTGCTTTATATCGGTATTCAATTCTGATGATATGGCCTTAGAATATTCCTCACTGTTTGGAGGAAGTGAAGCTGAACATGTGATGTCAGTAAACTTTCTTAATAAAGATACGATTGTAATCGCAGGAACAACAAGTTCTGCCGATTTTCCGCTTACCGAGAACGCTTTATATTCAGAGTATCCAGTCTGTGAAAAAACCTTTAATTCCACTTTTTTTGCACGCAAAAAATCTTTTGTTTCAGTAATCGATATTAAAAACAGTAAACTCCTTTATTCAACATACTTAGGTTCTTGTTTCCTATTTAATATCCACCCTGACAAATCGGGAAACATCAGTTTTGTTTCAGAATCTGGCCAACGCGCAGAAGCAGGAATGACAGGTTTTCCAATTACCAGAAATGCTATTATGGAACCTCCAACTTATACCATTGTAGGACGATTGCTTATAGATAAGCCTGTTGATGATGCCATTTTGGGAAATTATGTTGGTAAATATGAATTGCGAGAGGGAGTTACTATTACTGTTACTAAAGAAGGTAAGCAAATGAAAGCAGAAATAACAGGCAGAGATCCATTTGAAATTTACCCAGAATCTGAAAATGTTTTTTATATGCAAGCAGGTGAAGCTCAATTCACATTTAATTTAAATGATGATGGAAAAACGGAAAGTTTGACTATACGTCAGAATGGGAAGGACAGAATTTGTAAAATAGTAGTCGATTAAATATAAAACCAAACATTTATGAAACAATATAGAGTTACCCTAATATTTCTTTTGATATCTTTTATCAGCATTCAATGTCAGAATAGTTCGGAAAACACAAATGCGAAAGGTCTTCCCGCAGAAGTCGTAGAGTCAATCGAAAGACGTATAGAGGAAGGACTTACTCCAAGTATTACTATAGCTTTAATCGACTCCTCGGGTGTTAAATTTTTCAATTTTGGAAAAACTGCTAAATATGGTCGGGAAGTAGATGAAAATACCATCTATGAAATAGGATCAATATCTAAAGTATTTACAGGGATATTACTTGCACAACAAGTCCTGGAAGGTAGGCTCAAACTGGAAGACGAGATTAATAACTTTCTCCCCGATGATATTAAAGTTCCGGTGATGGGCGATACAGAAATTACATTCGGCAATCTTACAGATCATACCTCTGGCTTTCCCAGAATGCCCTACAACTTTAGCCCTGCCAATCGTCATAATCCTTATGCTGACTATACAGTAGATCAAATGTATGAGTTTATTTCGAATTATCAACCTGTTCGAACTCCAGGTGCTGAATATGAATACTCAAATATTGCCCAGGGTCTTTTAGGGCATCTTCTCGCATTGAATAATAATAGTACTTATGAAGAGCTGATGGTTCAGACTATAGCAAATCCCTTGGAGATGAACGACACAAGAATTGAATTCACTCAGAGGATGAAAGGAAACTTAGCCCGGGGCCATAGTAGAGGAAGGGTTGTTGAGAATTGGGACATCCCAACACTTGCAGGTGCCGGTGCGATTAGAAGTTCGACCTCAGATATGGCAAAATTTGTATCTGCCAATCTCGGTTATGCGAATACCACATTGACGGAGGCAATGGAACTATCTCATCAAGTCAGACATGATAAGGCAGGTGAAGCGTCGATTGCAATGGCATGGCATGTTAATAAAGGAGATATGGGGGACGTAATATGCCATGGTGGTGGAACAGGTGGATACAGGGCTTTTATTGGATTTGTAAAAGAAACGGGTAAAGGAGTAGTGCTCTTTACAAATTCATCAGAAGGAGCCGATGATATTGGTTTTTATTTGCTCGATTCCGGTTCGGAGTTAGCGAAATTTAAAAGTGACGCAGTTGATGTACCTAAATCCATCCTTAAAAAATATGTCGGCTTGTACGAGATGCGCCCCGAATTAAATATCACCATAACCAGAGAAGGGAAACATTTATTTGGGCGGGCTACCGGGCAAGAAAGATTCGGGATTTTTCCTGAAAATGATACTGTATTTTACCTGACTGTTGTTGAGGCAAAGATTGCCTTTCATCTTGAAAAAAATGCTGTTGTGAGCTTGACCCTGTTTCAGGACGGACAAGAAATGCTGGGCAAGAAGATTGAATAGTAAACATATCACGGCAAGAAATATAGCTTATGTTCCTGACAAATTGTTTTCTGCCGAAACAACAGGTAGTGCGGCTGAAAATCAGGCTATCTATTCGCAAACAATGCCAGATTCATATAAATCTGATTCCATTCAGCACCTCAGTAGTAAAGTAGTAAATGATGGAGATGCACCAGGAATGGTTGCTGCAATAATCTCAGGCGAAGGTGTAATTTGTGCGTACAGTTGTTGTAAAGCATGTTTACACTTTTTTTTTCGCCCCCAATTCCACTTATCCATAATACTCATTATTTCAACAACATAGCTTTCATGGCACAAGGCTTGAAATGTCAAATCCAGAAAATGTTTTAATTCATCATAACAATCAACTAAGAGTTTAGTTATCAATAACAATCAACTAAATCTTTAGTTATAGGTTTAGCTCAATGAAAACGAGAAAATGAAAATGAGAAAAAATGTCATCCTTCAGGTATTAAAAATTCCGGCGTTTTTAAATGGACAAATCGAGTCTCAACAGTTTTATAAACCAACTAAGATATCCGATCATGAAAAATAGACAAATCCTGGCAATTACATTAACGTTTTTCCTTTTTACTGCCTGCACTGATGATTATACCTCCACAGATTACTTGAATAAAGTTCTAAATAATCTTGAAAATATTGAATCTGCAACATATAACATTACTAAAGAGCTCTGGTTTCCGGGAGATACAGCGGCTTTGGATATTTATTACTACGCTGTGAAAGAATACGATAATCCGTCAGACACCACAATAGGCTCAACATTTGTAAGCCTGCATCAAGATGATGCTGCAAGCTTAAGATCTTGTTATGATGGCCAAATGAGAGCGCTCGTTTATAATGACGAAAAAAGGATTGTTCTTGACAGTTTTAATGTAAATCCCATGCCATTCAGGCCATTAACACCTCCTTTTTTTAATTATACAAAAAGCATTCTTCGTTATGCACTCGAAACACGCGATAGTACTTCATTGATCATAAAAGATCTAAAAGATGCTGTTTATGTGAAATTAACCATTCATGAAGAAAATCGAGTTGAGTTCTTTGGGAAGGCTTTCCGTATGCCCATTAATCCTTATGGTTTTGGAGACAATACTTCCATCTATGAAATTTGGATAGACAAAACAAATAACCTCCCCTGCAAAGTAAGAAGAGAAATGTTTGATAACTCAACTGTGACAACTTATCACGATCTTCAGCTGAACCATATTGATATAAAAGACTTTAGATCTTCGGATTATTTTCCGGACGATTATAAAATCGAAACCTATAGAATTGGAGGAAAAAGGAAGACAAAAAATGAGCTAATAGGCAAAGAAGCTCCCGACTGGACTTTGCAAACAGCCGATAAATCAACATTCTCTTTAACTGACCTGAAAAGTAAAGTAACCATGATACAATTTACCAGTGTAGCCTGTGGGCCATGCAAAGCATCAATTCCATTTTTAAAGGAATTATCGGCAAATTATAACAATGAAGAATTTGATTTTGTGGCCATTGAATGTTCGGGCAGAAATACGAACGTATTAAAGGGCTACATGGAAAGAAATGACTTCGAATACAAATTTTTGCTATCAACCAAAGAAGTGAAAAAAAGCTATTCCATTAATTCCTTTCCTGTCTTCTTTATCCTTGATGAAAATCGAATAATTAAAAACATCATTAATGGATATGGAAAGGGAACCACGGATAATGAAATAAGAAACATAATAACTGAGCTGATCTAATAAACCGCAGCGCAATGTTGATTGTTAGATTTCATTTTATTGACCAAATGCGCTAAAACACTAACTAAATGGGCAATCCATCACAATTGAAAAAAATGAAAAGTATTAAATACTAATCTTGTTGTAGTAATAATCTAAAACTCAATTAAAATGAAAAGTTATTTAATTCTGACTGCAACAATAATTTTCGTTCTATGCAAAATTTCATTTGGACAAGATGCGGCGGAGAAAATTCTCATCGATCAGGACTTACTACTGGAGGACTATGATTTTCTGCTTAAAACACTGGAAGAAACACATCCTAATTTGTATGCTTACATTCCGAAGGATGAGTTTGTGGAAAAAACCAAGGCATTTCGGGCTTCCATAAATAAGCCCATGTCGAAAACCGACTTTTATAAAATTCTTTACCAAACCATTGCACTCGTAAAGCAAGGCCATACCATGGTTTTTGGCGATGCCGGCTACCGCGAATTTCTTAAATCAGGCGGCCTGGCTTTTCCGTTTAAAATAAGCTACAATTCCGGTCATATTTATGTTGATGAAAACCTTTCGACCCACAGTGAATTTGTTAAAGACACCGAAATCATTGCTATTAATCGCATTCCGGTAAATAGAATAGTCGATAAATTTACACCTTACCTGAGGGTGAGGCCCAATGGGTACATCGGTGGAACCCTTTCGTATAATTGGGGAGGATTTTTGTGGTTGCTGTATGGCTTTAGCGATAAATTCACCATGAGTTATATTTTGCCAAACGAGCATATCATTCAAACGAAAACCATAGACGGAGTAGGCTATGAGCAAATTAAAAATAAAACAAAATCAAGTGAAAATAAAGATTTTGAGTTTGAACTTGACCCCGAAAGAAATACGGCTTTACTAACGCTAAATACATTCCATCTTGATTTTGACAGGTACGATAGCCTGCTGATTAAGGTTTTTACGGATATACAGAAAAATGAAATTGAAAACCTGATTATTGATGTACGAGAAAATGAAGGAGGTAATGGAAACCTTGTTAGTACGCTGGTTAACTATTTAACTAACAAACCTTATTGTGCGGGATCTGAGTCGCAGGTAAAAACAAGCGAAGCAACCAAACTATGCTACACAACGCATCCGGTTCTTGTAAACGCCATTGAGCAGGCCAGAAAGGCAGAGGGAGACAAACCAGAGTTTCTAAAACTGGTCGATTGTTTTTTGGAAGCCGAACCCGGTACAATCACAACATTTCCAAAGGAAATAAATACACCCGAAGAAAATCAACTCCGGTTTAAGGGGCAGCTCTATGTGTTGACAAGTAAAAATACTTTTTCAGCAGGCACACTATTTTCAGTGCAGGTAAAAGACAATAAGCTCGGAACAATTGTTGGCGAGGAAACTTCCGATAATCCTACTATGTATGCGTGTATCATGATATTTGAATTACCCAATACCAAAATAAACATTCAAAACTCGGCTCAATACAGTCTTCGTCCCGGGGGCTTCGATGACCAAAGAGGAGTAGTCCCTGATTTTAAAGTTGAACCGACTTATTATGATTACATCAATAATTATGATAGGGTGATGAATTATACTTATTGGTTGATTGATGAAGGAATAACAAACTAAAGCTATAATATCATGTGCAGAATCACAGGAATAATAATATTTGATTAGTGGTTCCCAAGGTAAAAGGATAAATCAAACCTCCTGACCCATGAGCTTAAAATCAAGTACTTATAACAATAATATCGTAAATATACATGTCCTAAAATTCATCCTGAGTTTCTTGGTGTTTCTTGGTGTCTTAGAGCCTTTGTGGCTGGTCTTCACTAATTTGCCACCAAGGCACAAAGGCTCAAAGTATCACAAAGTGCAATAAATGCGACATAGCAATTACGATAAGTCAGGAGTTCTGAAAATATGGCTGTGTTTAAGAATGGAAGTGAGATACACGTACAGTAAGTGTAAATTATGTTTACAACCGGTTTTTATTTTCTTTTAAATAATAGGGTGTAAATACCTGAAAACATGAAAAGTACAGTTTGCGGCATAAGGTTTGGCTTTGAAAACGAAATTTAATAAATGAAAAAGGTATTTATAATAATAATGTTACTTGCCCATATAGGCTTCTCTTTTGCCCAAACAATAGTTTGGAAACAATTGGCATCTCTGCCTGAGGGTTATAATGGCGGAGAAGCTGTTACACTGAATAATGATATTTATTTTGTAGCCGGGCGAACAAAAACTTCAGAGAGCAACTGTTTTTACAAATTCAAACCCAATACAAATCAGTGGACAAAGTTGGCAGATGTACCAAAACCTGCAACAAATTTGGCATTAGCAACTGTTAATGATAAAATTTATGCCATTGGTGGTGATCTCTTTCAAGATGCAAATCGCGAATACGATCCGGAAACCGATAGCTGGCTTTTGTTAGAGCCAATGCCAACACCTCGCCAGCATATCAATTGTGGTGTTTTTGGCAACAATATTTTCATTGCCGGTGGATTAACTTCATGGAAAAACATTACCAAAAAGCATGAAGTATATGATGTGTTATCTGATTCCTGGTCGGAGCGAACAGCCATTCCTTCCTTACGAAATAATGCAACAGTAGTAAGTTTAGACTCTCTTATGTATGTGATTGGTGGTGCCGGAACCAAGGATAATATTTGGGGCGATGTATTGACTGTAGAAACCTATAATATGAACTCAGATACCTGGGTGCAAAAAAATGATTTGCCACAACTACTCTTTGGCCCGGGAGTTACGGTAGTGAATAATGAAATAATTGTTTTAGGTGGTCAAACTCGGGAAGATACAATAGAGGATGCTACTAAAAGGGTTTTTATTTATAAAGCAAAATCTATTCAATGGATAGAAACAACTCCGCTACCCATTAAAAATGTGTTTTTTGGCTGCACCTCTATCGGCAACAAAATTTATGTTATCGGTGGAACCGTTGGTGGCAATCCTAATTG
>Ga0208900_1000360_pt1 | contig 28950 bp, 28 predicted proteins | sample AntAceMetag02UKK_FD_184763 | JGI IMG/M metagenome (GOLD analysis project Ga0208900, IMG submission 184763) | Saline lake microbial communities from Ace Lake, Antarctica - Antarctic Ace Lake Metagenome 02UKK (SPAdes) (version 2) | ecosystem: Environmental > Aquatic > Non-marine Saline and... | reverse complement strand
AAGGCTGGCATCAACATAAATGTTGTCCGGGAGCCTGATGACGGATACTGGAGCAATGTCTGGATCAAAAAAGAGTGGTGTATGTGTTACTGGGGCGGACGTCCCACTGAGGATATGATGTTCTCAGTTGCCTACTCAGATGGGGCTCCCTGGAATGATACCCACTGGAAAAATCAGCGTTTTAACCAACTGCTGGTAAGTGCAAGAGCAGAGCTGGATGAAGATAAGCGTAGAAATTTATACGAGGATATGCAGGAAATCTGCAAAGATGACGGTGGAACGATTATTCCCATGTTCAACCAAATGGTTTCAGCCTGTTCTGCGAAGTTGGCCCATGGACCTATCTCAGGCCACATGGCTATGGACGGCATGAGAACGGGTGAGCGATGGTGGTTCGCCTGAACCAGTCCTGACCCCATTTGAACTTTAACTTCGTAATTATTAAATAAACCCGCCGACTTGCCTGCTTTCTATGAAAAAGCAGGCATGCAAAATTATAAGCTGTTTTGCAAAAATAATAAAAGCCGTAAAAATATGAAAAACATTATTACAATGATAGCAAAGCGCCTTGGATTGGGCCTTTTGACGATGATCGTCATATCCATTCTCATTTTTGTGGGGGTGGAGGCACTTCCCGGGGATCTGGCCGAAGCCATCCTCGGACAGGAGGCCACAGTTGAAACCGTTGCGGCATTCAGAAAGGAACTAAAACTGGATCTGCCGCCCCATATTCGCTATTTCTCATGGCTTGCCAGTGTTGCTGAGGGAGATCTGGGAAACTCCCTTTCCAATGGTCGGCCCATCAGCGAATTGATCGGCTGGCGATTTGCCAATACCATGTTTCTGGCCAGCTCGGCAGCGGTGATCTCCGTACCCATTGCCATTATCCTGGGTCTTCTGGCAGCACTTTACCGTGACTCCTGGTTTGATAAAGCCATTTCCACCACCACTCTCACGGCCATCTCCTTTCCTGAATTTTTCGTTGCCTACATTCTCATCGCGCTGTTTTCGGTGAAACTGACCCTTTTTCCCAGTATGTCCAATATCAATGATGAATTGACATTCGGGCAGAAAATTTATGCCGTTATTCTGCCAAGCCTGACCCTGACCTTTATTGTCACGGCCCACATGATGCGACAAACCCGGGCTGCGGTGATCAATGTCCTTGCCAGTTCCTATATTGAAATGGCCAGATTAAAGGGCTTAAAACGATTTCGGATCATCGTTTTGCATGCCTTTCCCAATGCCTTGTCTCCGGTGATCAATGTGGTGGCCCTGAACCTTGCCTATCTGGTTGTGGGGGTTGTGATAGTTGAAGTGGTATTTGTTTATCCGGGATTGGGCCAGTTGCTGGTGGACTCGGTATCCAAACGAGATATTCCCGTGGTTCAGGCAAGCGGCCTGATCTTTGCCACCGTTTACATCTCTCTCAACCTTCTGGCAGATATCCTGTCAATTCTGAGCAACCCCAGGTTGCTGCATCCAAGATCAAAATAAGGGGATATATTTGATGGACTTTTTAAAATTAATGAGACAATCCCCCCTGAGTGCCCGCATTGGTCTTGCCATTGTTTTGCTCAACCTTTTAGCGGCGTTACTGGCACCGGTGATCGCCCCCTATGGTGAAACGGAAATCGTGGCAGATGTGTGGCTCTCCGCCAGTTGGGATCACCCCCTGGGGACGGATCATCTGGGAAGGGATCTGTTCACCCGAGTGATGTACGGGGCACGAAATACCATTACAATTGCCTTTGTCACCACCCTGCTTTCGTTCATTATCGGTTCCATGATGGGGTTTATGGCCGCGGCAACGGGGGGCTGGGCGGATCTTATCATCAGTCGTATCGTGGATATTTTGATGGCCTTTCCAACCCTTATTTTTGCCTTGATGGCCTTGTCTGTGGTGGGGACGTCCGTGATGTCATTGATAGGGGTCATAGCGGTGCTTGATTCCACCCGGGTATTTCGTCTTTCCAGGGCCGTGGCCATGGATATTACGGTGATGGAGTTTGTTGAGGCTGCCAGGCTTCGCGGTGAAGGTATCCTGTGGGTCATGCGAAAAGAAATTCTACCCAATGCCATGCCGCCCCTGGTGGCTGAATTTGGACTTCGTTTCTGCTTTGTATTCTTATTTATTGCCTCCTTGAGCTTTTTGGGGCTTGGAATCCAACCGCCCACGGCGGATTGGGGGGGGATGGTTCGTGAGAATGCCGGTGCCATCACCTTTGGTATCATGACCCCGTTGTGGCCCGCCGGTGCCATTGCCCTCCTGACGGTGGGTGTCAATTTGATTGTTGACTGGTTTTTGAAAATTGCCAGTGGATTAAAAGATTAACGTTAATGCTATTGAGAGATACGCCACCAATGACACATCTGCTTGAAATGAAAAATATTGTAATCGAAGGCTTCAGTTCCGAAGAAGAAAAATGGATGCCCATCATCAAAAGCCTGGATCTTACCCTGGACAAGGGTGAGATTATCGGTTTAATCGGGGAGTCCGGGGCTGGAAAATCCACCCTGGGGCTGGCCTCCATGTCTTACACCCGGGGGGGATGTCGAATTTCATCGGGATCCATTGTTTTTGATGGGATGGAATTGTTCGGCAAACCCAATGCGGTGTTACGGGAAATCAGGGGGGTTCGCATCGCCTATGTGGCACAAAGTGCTGCGGCCTCATTCAATCCGGCCTATCGACTCCTAAAACAGTATGTGGAAACACCCATTCAACACGGCCTGATGAAATTTGCCGAAGCGGAAGAAAAGGCGGTGGATATTTACAAGCGACTGCTGCTGCCTGATCCCGAGGGCATTGGGTATCGCTATCCCCATCAGGTATCCGGGGGGCAACTCCAGCGGGCCATGGTGGCCATGGCCATGGCGTGTACGCCGGATATCATTGTTTTTGATGAACCCACAACGGCCCTGGATGTCACCACCCAGATTGAGGTGCTTGCGGCCATCAAGAAAATTACCCGGGAATTTAACACAGCCGCCATTTATATCACCCATGACCTTGCCGTTGTGGCCCAATTGGCCGATCGTATTATGGTGCTCAAGAACGGGAATCTGGTGGAGGAAAACAATGCAAGGCAGATGCTGGCAAATCCCAAAGAAGCGTATACCCGCAAATTGCTTTCCGTTCGAACCCTCACAGAAGACCGCGTCTTATCCGACGCAGAGGACGATGTTGTTCTTGAGATTGACAATGTATCCGCCAGTTACACGGGAAAGGCCAGTGAAAAGGTGCTGGAAGACATTAATCTGGTTGTCCGGCGCTCCAGAACCGTTGCGCTGGTGGGCGAATCCGGCAGCGGTAAGAGCACTCTGGCCCGGGTGATCACCGGTTTACTGCCCCCCCTTAGTGGAAAAATTCTCTATGACGGTAAGGTGTTGCCCCCGGCCTTGAAAGCACGGGAACGAGAAAACCTCAGAATCATGCAGATGATTTATCAGATGCCGGATACGGCACTGAACCCCCGGCAGAAAGTCCGGGATATCATTGGACGTCCCCTTTCCTTTTATTTTCAGATGAATGGCAGTGACCAGGAGAAAAGAATCAGGGAGCTTCTGGAGATGATCGAGTTATCCCCTAAAAAATATATTGATCGATTTCCCGGTGAAATGTCAGGGGGGGAAAAGCAGCGGATCTGTATTGCCCGTGCATTGGCGGCTAAACCTGAGCTGATTATCTGTGATGAGGTGACGTCCGCCCTTGATCAACTGGTGGCTGAGGGGATTTTGAAATTGCTCCAAGATCTGCAAAATGAATTACAGGTCTCCTATCTTTTCATCACCCACGATCTGGCAACGGTGAAGGCCATAGCTGATGAAATCGTGGTGATGCTCCAGGGCAGGATTGTTGAACAGGGCCCCAAAAAGAAAGTGTTGGATCCCCCATACCATGAATACACGGATCTACTGCTTTCATCTGTTCCTGAGATGGATCCGGACTGGCTGGATACCGTTTTGAAAATTAGAAAAGAAAAAGGGATTGGCCTCACGCATGACAGATAAAGGAGATCAGGGGCCTTGTGGCCCCGGGAATCCCAGGTGTGGGGGGCGCATTCCCATCTTTCCAACCCACCATATAACCCATTAATTTTATTTAGCTATCATCCATTGATACAAAATAAAATATCTTGATAGTATAGGAATTTCCATTTTATGAACTGTTAAATCAGCGGGTTGTAAAAAGTCCGCCCAAAGGGCGCTAAGTTCATAAATCAGAGAGTTGAATCTCAACCGGAAAAAGGGGAATGCGTCCGGTGTGGTGTGGGTGTGGCTGACACCATCGACCCTTTTTAACAATCGGTGATGCAACGGTGTCAGGCTTGAGACCTCTGCAAAGTGGCAGATTTTGTGACCAAGCCCTGGCTTTTTTTTGGGTATTATTTTACCGTAACCACCGGGCATGGGGCTTTTAAAATCAGATACTGCGCCATGGATCCAAAAACCAGTTTTCCAACCTTGGACTTTTTTCCGATGTTTACATAGATCATATCAATGGATTCTTTTTCTGCAAACCGAACCATCTGCACTTCCGGGCTCAATGTGTTCAACTGGAGCTCAATCTCAAAGGGAACGCCACTTCCTTCTAAAATTTCCTCAACTTCATTTTCTAACACCTGTTCTTTTTTAGCCACATAGGAATGCTTCAGGGGCAGTTCCCGCATAATTGAGGTGGCCACTTCCAATGAGGCCCCCCAGACTTTTGCATGATCCCGTGCAATTTCCAGGGCCTTTCTGGATTCCTTTGAGCCGTCATAGCATACCATGAATTTCACGTCCACCTCCTGTACATTTCTACATCATTTTGGGATTCTTCACTGTTGCATGACAACAAGTATCAACAAAAACCAGGAAAATGCAAGAAGAAAACCACAGACCGGTCATGAAAAGGAAAGCACCGGGGGAATGCGCCCGTAGACGCTATCAGAGAGCCCCCTGGATGCGCTGGAAAAAAACATGGCATGTAAGTATAGGAGTAAATATTCGGATTGGTAATGTAAATGTTTGGTCAGTGCCCCATATTCGCTTAGTTGGGACTGCGTAGCATACGATTACTATGTGAGCAGGCCCAAATGAGTGAAGATGGGGTGCTGGCCGAGTATTTACGTATAGGAAGGCTTTGGGTCGACGCATCGTATTCGCTTGCTAAGTAAAGCTAATAAGCCTATCATATAATCTATTTCAAAAAACTATTCTTTTATTCTTTACTAAAAATTTGGAGGTTTTGAGTGTCTATTTTTCAACGGGCCATTTTAACCCATGGCGGTGCAGGTTCAGACCCTCAGAATTTTGATGGTCCCCAATCAGCTGCGAAAATAGGAATGGATTTCATGGTAAATGGTGAAACCGCTTTAAATGCAGTGGTTCAAGCGGTGATATATTTAGAGGATGACCCACGGTTTAATGCGCGGTTTGGCTCGCATCTAACGGAGATCAGATAAACATGGCGTTAAATCCATTTTTTTTAGGACGTCTTATTGCCATTGGTGGGAATGAAGACAAGGCAAATGAGTTAGTTGTCCTTAATCGGGTTGTTCAGGAAATTGGAAATACTGACTACAAAGTCGGCGTCATCACTACGGCAAGTGAAACTCCAGAACAACGAGGGAAAGAGTATCAAGCGGTATTTAAAAAGCTTGGTGCTTCGACCATTGAAGTTTTAAATATAACCCAAAGAACCCAGGCAAATGATAAAAAATGGGTCAAAATGCTTGAAAATGTTGATTTGATTTTTATTACGGGTGGCGACCAATTACGACTGACAACGATTCTGGGCGGCTCAAAAGTCCTTGCCGCCGTTCAAACTCGACTTGAAGAAGGCGCTCTTATCGCTGGAACCAGCGCAGGAGCAACCGTGTTTTCCGATACCATGATCTATGAAGGAAAAAGCGGCTACCCACTTAAGGCGGGATATTCTCAAGGCTTTTTCTGTGGACAATTAATTTTTAGCCCCTAAAATTAAGTCTGCTAAGACACTTGATTTAAAAGGCTGTCCCACCTTAAGTGGGTAGCCGAAAAAGCGAAGACGGTTTATTCAAAGGCAGTGTTCTCACCACATCCGGATTTGGTTTTGTTGAAAAAATCATTTTTGACACGCATTTTATGGCAAGGGGCCGGATTGGGCGTTTGATACAAATCATTACAACCAATCCAACCTGTATCGGGGTCGGTATTGGGGAAGATTCAGCAGTGGTACTCAAGGGTGATGGAGTGGCCGAAGTGGTGGGTACGGGACAGGTCATTATCGTAGAAGGAAGGGATATCGGGCATTCAAATATCATTGATATTAAGCCGGGTGAGCCAATTGCCGTGGAAAATGTTCGAATTCATTCCCTGGTGAATGGATATGGATATAACTTTAAGAAACGACAGTTTTTGACGCCCACAAAAAAAATAGAGTAAATATTCGGCCAGCACTTCATCTTCGCCTATTTGGCCCTGCTCACATACCATTCATATGCTACGCAACCCCAAACAAACGAATGTGGGCACTGGCCAGACATTTACATTGCCAGACCGAATATTTACAAAATAGAGGAATAAGAATGATTGAAATAAAAGAGTTACGGGCATTACGAGGACCCAATCGGCATACACGCCATACCGCCATATCCATGGTTTTGGATATTCATGCCTATGAGCGTCGACCGTCAGATAAAATCAAGGGATTCTCAGATCGCTTATTATCTCTTCTGCCAACCCTTCAGTCCCATACATGTTCCATTGGAAAACCCGGTGGATTTATCCAGAGACTTCAAACAGGAACCTGGGCCGGTCATATTATTGAGCACATAGCCATAGAGCTTCAATGCCTGGCGGGTATGGAGGTTGGATATGGGAAATCGCTGAGCACCCCCCAAACGGGTACTTATATTGTGGTCTTTCGATATCTTGTGGAATCTGCCGGATTAAAAGCGGCTAAAGACGCTGTATCCTTGTTCGAAGCAGTTGCGGAAGGGAAGGCTTTTGATGTCGACAAGGTTGTGTCCGGCCTCAGAGTTCTGCGGGAGGAAGATATGCTCGGACCCACCACCTGGAGTATTGTTAAAGAAGCAAAATCCAGGAGCATTCCTTTTATTCGCTTGAACGAAGACAGTCATATCCAATTGGGTTATGGTGCCAGCCAAATGCGGATTCAAGCCTCCATAACCAGTAACACGTCTGCCATTGCCGTGGAAACCGCCGACGAAAAAACAGCGGTTAAGGTGTATTTAAAGAGAGCTGGCATACCGGTTCCCAACGGGCAGGTGGTTACCTCTTTAGAAGAGGCCATGGAAGCGTTTAATGAAATCGGCACGGCGGTGGTTGTAAAACCGGATGTGGGGAATCATGGCAACGGGTCGACAATTAATATTACCCATCCGGATCAATTAAAGAAGGCGTTTGACGCAGCAATCGTTTACCACCCCCATGTGATTGTAGAAGAATATGTTCGGGGGGGGGATTATCGTCTTTTGGTAATCGATGGAAATTTTATTGCAGCAGCAAGAAGAGAACCCGCTCATATTATTGGTGATGGAAAATCCTCAGTCAAAGATCTTATTCAACTTGTGAATTCCGATCCCCTTCGTGGGTTTGGACATGAAAAAGTGCTGACAAAAATTGAAGTGGATGACATGACAGAAAGGCTCTTGTCCTTGAACGGCCTTTCTATAGATTCCGTCCCAAAAGAAAATCAGATTGTTTATCTAAAGGCCACAGCCAATCTTAGTCAGGGAGGGACAGCAACTGATGTTACTAATGAGGTGAACCCGGAGATCCGACTGATGGCTGAGCGGGCTGCCCGTATTATCGGATTGGATTGCGTTGGCATAGACGCTCTGGTTAAAGACATCTCCCTGCCCTTGGACTCCTCTGGTCTTAAAGTGGTTGAAGTGAATGCCGCTCCAGGATTCAGGATGCACCTGGAACCCACAAGCGGTCAACCTCGTAATGTGGCAAAACCCGTGGTGGACATGTTATTTCCCGAAGGCTATACCCAAGTCCCCGTTGTGGCCGTAACCGGAACAAATGGCAAAACAACCACTTGTAAACTCATCGCCCATACATTGAAATATTCGGGGAAAAAAGTTGGTCTGACCTGCACAACCGGGATTACAATTGATGGCATGTCAATTTTAAGCGGTGATTACAGTGGGCCGGAAGGGGCCGGGATTGTTCTCCGGGAACCCACAGTGGACCACATTGTTCTGGAGATAGCCCGTGGTGGAATTGTGCGAAGAGGTCTGGGGGTTGATGCGTTGGATGTCGGCGTATTATTAAATATTGGAGAGGATCACCTGGGTACAGACTGGATAGACTCCCAGGAGCAATTATGTATGGTAAAATCCACGGTAATAGAGGTGGTCAAAAAAACGGGGACATCTGTTTTAAACGCAGAAGATCCCGCCACCATGAGCGTTCTGGAACGCGCCCGGGGAAATATCATATTATTTTCCTTAGATCCGGAAAACCCGAATATAAAAGCGCATATAAAGCAAGGGGGAACCGGTATCACCCTGGAGGGGCGAAATGCTGTTATCAGATCGGAAATGCTGGATATCATCGTCTGCACACTCGAAGAGATTCCCATCACATTTGGCGGTATCATCGATTTTAACACAGCCAATGCCCTGGCGGCCATTGGTGCTGTGCATGGGCTGGGGCTACCGCTTGAACAGATTCGAAACGGAATTATGACATTTTATCCGTCAGTAAACCAGAATCCGGGCCGAATGAATTTGTTTGATTTCCATGACTATAAAGTTCTACTGGATTTCGGTCATAATCCTGATTCCGCCCGTGCATTTGAGCAATTGTTGCCCCGTCTCTCGCCGGGAAGAAAGGTTGGCTTATTCCATGGAACCGGCAACCGGACAACGGAACAACTGATAGACTACGGCAAGGCCCTGGCCTTGATATACGATTATATTATGCTGACTGATTTTGATCCCCGGAACAGGCCTTTCGGAGAAACCCCAAAATTGGTTTATGAGGGACTCATTCAGGGTGGATTCAGCAAAGAAAATATTGAAATAATTCAAGATTCAGATAAAGCAGTGGACACTATCTTTTCAAAGGCAAAACCAGGGGATCTGCTCGTCATTCAGCCCAATGAACTCGAACCTGTCATGGGTCAAATTATGGAAAGGTACCGGCAGATGGTCACCTTGCCAAGTTAGGGACAACCAACTCTTCATGGAAAGGAAAGCACCGGGGGAACGGCCTTGATGAACTCCTGGCGCAGACTGTAGGTGTAGGCACCCTGGGTGGGAATCATGAGAAGATCTCCCTCCTGGATGTCCTTGCCCCAATAGCGGTATCCCCATACATCATGGGGGGTGCAAAGGGAGCCAAGGATCAGGCATTCCTTTTCCGTCATGGCCGGGCGGGTAAGATTGAGCACCGGAAAATAATCGGTTTCAAATCGTTCCCATCCCACGGCACTGGTGCCAGCGTCGGTGATCACCAGATTGTCATATTTTTTATCCATCACCTTGATGATAATGTGCATGGCATCATTGCAGATCCAGCGGCCGGGTTCAAAGCAGATTCGGCAGGCCAGTTGGCTATGGATGTGCTGATAAAGGGCCTGGCTGATCTCATGTGCAAAGGGCTCAAGCGGGGTTGATGGGTTGATATCCATACTCTTTTCCCCTCCATTGATACGGTTTCCCGTGTCCGGGGGCACCAGCACCCATTCCCCCTGTTCCGGCCAGTACCCCCCGCCAATATCAATAAATTGAATCATCTGGCGATCCCAGGCTGAAAGCTCCCCAAGGGTCTGTCCCAGTTGTTCAATGAACGCCACCTGTTTTTCTGGCCCCATGTTCCAGCTGGAGTGAAATTGGAGTCCCTGGAAGTGGATGTGGGGGCAGGTCTTTGTCGCCTGGATGAATTCATTTAAATTTTCAGGGAGAATGCCGAATTTTTTCCATAATCCCGTGGGTTCCGTGGTGAGACGCACCCCGGTACGGACACGGGTCTTCCCCAGGGCAGCTCTCTCCTCCAGGCGATTGAGTTCCGTTAAACTGTCCATGAGGATCACCACCTGGCCGCTGTTTGCCACAGCCAGATCCAGCTCTGCTTCGGTTTTTCCCGGCCCACTGAAGACAATATCCGTGGCGCCAAGCTCCAGGGCCAAGGCCAACTCTTCACCACTTGAGACATCCAGGCCGAATCCACTTTTAAGGACCGTCCGTGAGACATCGGGAAAGTTGTTGCTTTTCATGGCATAATAGAATCCCGTATCCGGCAAAAGATTTTGAAAAACACGTTTAAATTTTTCTGCCCTGGCGGTGATCACCGCCGGTTCAAACAGATAACAGGGGGTCAGATGTCTGCCCATGGTATGGATGAACTGTTTTCCTTTATTAAAATAGGTTTCCACAAAGGCGGTGATATCATCATCTTTGCAGACCGGCAGACCTTCAAGCGTTTGCATGACATTTTCCAAAAAGAACATTTCTGGCCTTTGCATGGGTATTTATGCGCTGTGTGCGGCTGCCGCTTACCGGTTTTCGTTGTTGGTTTTCATTGCGTATGTCTATGGTTAATAGAGATAAAAGATGGAGGCACTGTTGTTCACACGAGATAAACGTTGAGGGTTTGAACAGAATATGCCCCAAATTCCAAGAATCATAATCCGCCGGCGGCAATTGAATCACATGCCCCGATTTGTGTTTGATGTACACCTCCCGAACCCGGCTGTCTCTCATGAGGCGGGAGGTGTCAATGTCTTTGAGGATGCCGGCCCGGTGTCCGTGAATTCTCAGGCCCACCAGGGAGGAGAACCGTCTGGACGGCTGGAATTGAAAATCGGGTTGGGCACCCAGGGTGATGTTCAGGGACAGGATATCAAGACTCATCCCCTTTTCAATGAGCCAGGGCAGGCAGTCCCCGCCGGGTCGTGGCGTCATTTCCAGGAGAGAGGCGCCGGTTTCCGTGACTATGAAATCCAGCATGCAGATGCCCCTTTCAATACCCAGGGCCCGGGCCGCTTTCATCAATAGGCGATCAAAATTTTTCGGTGAGATGTTTCCCCGGGGGAAATCCACCAGTTCATAGGCCATGATGGTGCCAAAAACGGATATGGGGGCATGAATTTTCCGGGTAAACCGGATGGGGCGTGCCCCCTGCTGGTCAATGAAAAAATCACAGCTATATTCATTGCCCTCCACAAATGTTTCGATGATAACATCGGCCCGCTTTTGAAGACTGCGGATGGTGTGGTATGCCCTTTCACAGGCAAGGGCCGTGTCACAGCGATACACGCGCTCACTGCCACTGCCGTCCACGGGCTTGAGCACGCAGGGCATTCCCATTTTTGTGAAAAATGCCATGGCCGCCGGGGCACAAGTAATGCGTTGAGCCAGGGGCGTTTCAACTCCGTTCTGGGTCCACAGGTCGCGTGTCACCGATTTATCCCGGCAAGCTTTTATTGTTTTAAGGGAATGGTAAGAAAGATTCAGTGCGCTTGCCAGATGCGCAGCAAGGGCCATGGATTCACAGTCAAAGCAGGCGATCCCATTGATTCCAAGGGTGTAATCCTTCAGATGGGCTTTAACCTGCTTAATCACCCCTTCCGGGTTGGCAAGATCACACAAAACTTCTTCTTCGGGTTGGGGTGGCGCTTCTCGGGCCTTTTCCCGCACAGTGGGAGCGGTTATGAACAGGAGTTCTTCCGGTACTTTTTTGCGTAAAAGATCAATATAGTCTGAAGTGGTTCCCACCACGGCGGTTTTATGACGGAGATGCATATCCGCATCCTTTTTTGAGTATGGTTCCATATTTTAATATTTGTTGTGGGTAAGCCAACTCAAAAGAGAGGTCTGCCCGTTGCGGTGTTATATGAAAAAGCAGGTGCTGGGTACTGGGTTTGGCGCACCGTACTTTTTCAAATTTCGTTGTGGCTGGTCTTACAGCCATGTATGTTATATGAAAATGAAGTGTCCAAGTAGCCTCAGCAGAGCCCCCCCCGATGGGTAATAGGAACCGGCCAATTGGGCCGTCTACGGTTCCGGGCCGGGCCCATTGCCCGTCGGGGGGGGGCGGCATAATGCCATTTTCAATATTTGTTGTGGCTGGTGGTTACAGCCATGTATGTTATACTAAAGTAACTACAGCAGAGTCCCCGGCGGATTCTCTGAACGGAATACTGTTCGCCCAAAGGGGCGTCATTATGCCATTTTCATTATTAGCTGTGATGCTGGGCGGCGTGGCCGTTATTTTATACAACGGGCGGGGAGAGAGGTGAAACCGCTCTTTCCATCCAAAATCACCACACAAAAAATCCAGCGTATGGATGTCCTCCAGGGGCATGTCTCCCAACCGGTCTTCATGGGAACAGGCCCACTGGATGTGGTGAAGGTTAATCAATTTTGCAATTCCGGGAACGGTTTTGGATGTGCCGCCTGCCAGAAATGTACAGGTCTGGTTCCACACCGCTCCCATATCCACTGCGGCCACTTCATTGTTCACCATTACCGTGACCACCCGCAGCATCTTTTTCCGATCCAGCATCTGGGCGAGTTCCCAAAAGGCATTTAAAAACCGGGGGTCATGGAAGTAGCCGTTTTCTCCGAAATTGTCACGGTTTAAACGGAACATGATTTCCACATCTTCCAGTGCATTGTATCGAAACTTGACGCCTTTTTTTTCTATGGCACTAATTTCCGCCAGGATTTTCTTTCTGGATTTACCGGCAAACACGCCGAGGTAACCGGAGTATTGTGAGCCCTTTGTGCCATGGTTTTCCGGATGGAAAAGATATCCGGTCTCATCAATTTCCATCTCCCCTGGAAATGATGGCGCTGCCGTGGTCATGTTATTACCGTCGATTTCATCCCTGTTTCCCCTGTGGTCCAGACACAGGTAGCGAAGCTCCGCAGGGCCTGGGATGCCTTGGATCAACCTTTCCCTCACCGCGTTGTCCGGGGCAATGATTTTATTTTGCTCAAGCCAGGTCTGCCCCTTCCAGGTTTCTCCTGGAAAGAAGGCAAACTCCTTGTTCTCTTCAATCCAGGACAGGGGGAGCACACCGTCAATGTCATTGATTTGAGAGCCTGTGTCATTTTCCCGGGGGGAAGGATTTTTTTCTGTTCCGGCATAATGAACTACAAAGCAGTTCTTTCGTCCAAAATTTCGGGCAAAAATTTCTCTGACCTCCCACAGATCAAAAATAGTGTCCCGGGGATAGAGTTTTTTCCATACACGGGCACAGGTGTCATCATCGTCTATGATGCCAATATTTCCCACGTATTTATTTCCGGTGGACGACATTGGAAAGGGTGGCCGCGCCTTCAAAATATTCCTGGGAAAAGGTTTTTCTATGGGATCACACAGCTCTTTGACAAACGGCTTAATATAATCTGCATTCCGGATTTTCTCCGGATTACAGCCATAGATATCAATGGATGAGGCAATGCCCCAAACCTCCTCTGCCACTGCAATATTTTTAAATGCGACCACTCCCATTTTTTTAAATCCCTTGTATATATTGATGCGTTGTTTCTTGCGGCACAACTCCCATTCATGGGAAAAGGCCGATGCTGTAATCAGGTCATTTGTATTCAGCGCATATTTATGCTTCTGAGCTCATTGTCCAAAAAATCATACTTGGCTGATTTTTTACGATGGAATCGTTTTCCCACATCTTTACGTTTCTTTGCTCCTGTTGTCTTTTCATCTTCATAAAACTCATCATTAAAGGCGTCCTTGAATTTTAAAATTGATTTCCTGCTGCCGTCGCTGCTTTTAATGTATCTGCTTTTGGTTTTTTTCATTTTCTTGGTCTCTTTTTCAAGTTGTTGTAAAATTATGATACCTTAGTGATTGAGAAGCGTTGACACTTTGTTAAGATGTTTTTTTAAAGATGTGATTGACCACCTGGACTTAGGCCCACCCATTGTAACCGGTCTGGCTATTCTGCATATCTGTGCATATTATGCGCTTACTTTGGTATATGTAGCAAAGGCTGTGCCATCTTGAATGGGTATTATCTATTACATTGATATTATTCAAATTTTAAAAAATGAATCCAATAAATTAAAAATATAGGTATTTTTTTTCTTTAATATGGGATATAAAACAAGAAATTTATTACCGAAAAATAAAATATAGATAATTAATACCGATTTTTTAACATCCTTCATATGACCTCAAAAATACTTTATAGTCTTTTGAAAAAAGCCCCTACAAATGGGGAATGATCAAAAAAAGTGTAAAGTACTTTTGAAGGATGCCGATTTTTTCACTATTTTAAAGGCTCCGGCAATTCTTGATGTCTCCGGTGCGCTTTCTATGGGTATGAACGAGATTTTTCCATCCATTACTCCATACAAAATGGTGGCTGGAGAGGCTAAGTGAAAAGTCAATAATAGTTGACTCTTTTGGGGATACCGGGAGAACAAAATGCTGCTCAGACTGGCTCTGGCCATCAATGATAAAAAACTTGAAACAAAAATAACGAGAAAACTGGATGCCATCTCCGATCTTCAGATCAAGCGGTTTGGTTCCAACAACAGTGCCTGGCAATCCCTGGTAAGGAGTTGTGCGGACATTTTTCTGATCAGTGATTCTATGATTCCCACACCTGTGGAGTCGGGTCTTTCCATTTTAAATAATCTTCCAGAAAAACCCATGACCATTGTCCTCCATGCCAACGATTCCTCCGAGGACCACGCCTTTCTGCTGGCAGCGGGGGCGGATTCCGTTCTTTATTCCGGTGTTGTCATCCCCAGACTTGTTGAGGTGATGGAGACCATCATTGAATCCCGCCGGCAGTACAATCTCATGGACAGATATGATCGAAAGGGCCGCCTTAAGCCTAAACTCAGTGATTTTGTATCAGAAAGCCAGCAGATGCAGGTTTTCATGGAAGAGGTGCACCAGGTGGTTACAAGTGACACCACCTTGTTGATTCTCGGAGAAACCGGCGTTGGAAAGGAACATCTGGCTAAGGCCATCCATGCGGAAGGCCCCCGTTCCAACGGCCCTTTTGTTGCCGTAAATACTGCGGCACTTCCGGAACAGTTGCTGGAGAGTGAATTATTTGGCCATGAACAGGGGGCTTTTACCGGTGCCATCCGTGCCCGGCGGGGAAGTTTTGAACTGGCCCATGGAGGTACCATTTTTTTAGATGAAATCGGGGATATGCCCCTGCATCTTCAGACCAAATTATTACGGGTACTCCAGGAGTATGAGATCGTTCCCATTGGGGGCGAAGAACCCACTTGGGTGGATGTAAGAATCATTGCCGCCACCAATAAAAATCTTGAACAGGAAATTGAACAGGGCCGTTTCCGGCGGGATCTGTTCTATCGTATCAGCGTTATCTCCTTGACCATCCCCGCATTGAACCGTAGAAAAGAAGATATTCCTGCCTTGATCCGGAGTTTTATTTCCCACTACCGGAAACGCATCGGACGGGATGTGGTGGGTATCTCAGATGAGGCCGTCACTGTAATGAGCCAATACGCCTGGCCCGGGAACGTCAGGGAGTTGATGAATGTCATTGAACGGGCCATGCTGCTGTGCCGGGGAGACATCATTACCCTGAAGAACCTGCCCGAGGGAATTTTAACCGGGGGAAATTATGAAAATAACAAAAACAGTGCAGATTTCAAGTATGATGATATTCCCATTCATTCCTGTCATCTGGAGAATGATGTCCTTTCGCAGGAAAAACGCATTGGTTCCCGGGGAAGCGTTTTTTTTGATGCCACACTCTGGGAAGGGAAAACGCTTCCCCAAGTAACCCAAGACGTGTTAAAACAGGTTGAAAAAATTTACATTGAGCAGGTACTTTCAAAGGCAAAGGGGCGGGTGGGCAAGGCTGCGGAACTGGCAGGTATTCATCCCAGGGGGTTGTATAATAAAATGAAACAGTTAGGGATACACAAGGAGATCTATAAGAAATGAAAAAAACATTATTGTTGTGGACAATCACTTTTCTCTGCCTGTCATCGCTGACCTTTGCCCAAAACTCCCCGACACCATTGGGGGAAGATACAAACACCCAAGTGCAATTTGAACAGGCGGTTGACGCTGCCAGGAATGCCCTGGATGGTCTGGAAAAAGACCTACAGGGTGAAAAAAAAATATTTGAAGAGATCATGTCCCAGCAGCAAATCTACCGGACCCAGATAAACTCCCTTCGAAATTTTCTCATTGTGCCAGACATCAGTGCCTCCGTCATTGGAAAAGGGCTGGAAGAGGTGGATATCTCAACCACCCTGCTCCAGTCAAAAATGCAAAAAGCTGGAGAAAGAGAGGCAAACATTCTGCAGACCCTCTCTTCCGTACATGAGAAAATAAAGTTAATCGAAGAAAGGATTAAAGAAGCAGAATCCATGCCCAAAGACTTTTCAGACAGGAGTGGCATGGATAGAACTGCAGATATTAAAAAATTCAAAGCTTACCATATTCTTCTGGAAAAACAGAAAAAAGTTCTGTTGGCCCTCCTGGAAATTGTAACGTCGGAAATAAAATCTGAAAATGAACTGGTCACCGCCTTTAAAGAGATTCGGCTGACCTTAAAAAAGGAGATTAAAGACAGAAAGGGTGACCGGTTGTTCCAGCGCAATGAAATTGAATTAAAAACCTTTTTCCCCACCACTGTGGGTGAAGAGATCGTTCTTTCATTTTCAACGGTGGGGCATTTGTTTACCCAGGATCAGCTTGCTTTGAGATGGGCGCAGTTCCAGGAGCAGAAGAATTTAAGAAGTGTTGTGATTCTGGTGGTGTTTTTTCTGATCTGCTTTTTTTTCAGAAAAGCCCTGCATCTGATCAGAAGTAAAGAGGCATACACCAAAATAATTTCCCGGCGTACAGGGTATCCCCTCATTATATTTGAAGAAGCCCTTTTTTATATTTTCTGGATATGCCTTACCATTACATTGTCCGAGACCACTTTTTACATGGTGTTCCCGGACATGATAAATTTTGTTAAAACCCTATTTGTCGTCTTTTTATGCACAAAAATTGCGGCGGATTCCATTCGTCTCATCGTCAACGAAAAGGGGCATGCGCTTTTTAATGCCCTGTTTAAATGGAAAAATCCCTTTGTTCTGGGGGTGAGGCTGTATGCTCTGGTGTATCTGTTTTTCTATCGGTTTCTGTCTCTGGAAAGCGCGCTTCTGGTGCTGATCCAGATTACGTCAGAAGTGGTGCTTGTGGTGGGCGTTTTTCTGTTCTGGAAAGATTTTGCAAAGACAAAAACCCCCACCCCTTCCATGGGCATCAAGATGTTAAACACCTGGTCAAAGGTGGTTGTGGTTTCAGGACTTTTTGCCGAAATTGCAGGGTATGGTCATTTTTCCGCCTGGTGGTACATCTCCTGGGGAATTTCCATTGTGCTTCTTTGTGTCTGTGGCTTGCTGTTTTATTCCATGAAGGATATCGACCGCAAATTCAAGGATAAATTTGAGTCCGATTCCCAGCAGACCCATGGGGTTTTTTCGCCTCTGTACTGGATTTTCTCCAATACCATTTATTTTATCATCATCGCCTTTGCCATTACCGGGGTTTCCTTTTCTTGGGGGATCAGTGATCTGTTCTTCCCTTTTTTGTGGGAGACCTTTAACCAGAAATATGTGATGGGCAATTTTAAGTTGAGCATCGCAGGCTTTGCGTACTGGTTGCTGGTGATTCTTGCCACCTATTTGTTCACCCGCCTTTGGAAACGATTGATGGCGGATCATATTTTAAAACAGAGCGGGCTGTCCACCGGGGCAAAGGAGTCAGTCACCACCATTTGTGTCTATATTATCTGGGGTTTAGGCATCCTCATCAGTCTGAATGTTTTCGGTCTTGACACCACCTCCCTCACCGTTGCCTTTGGTGCCCTGAGCATCGGGCTTGGGTTTGGGCTCCAGAATATATTCAGTAATTTTATCAGCGGCTTGATTCTGTTGTTTGAACGCCCCATCCAGGTGGGAGATGTGGTGGAAGTGGCCGGTACCTGGGGGGAAGTAAAAAAAATAAATGTCCGCTCAACCGTGGTTCAGACCTATACCAATGCCTCGTTGATTATTCCCAATTCAGAGTTCATCAGCGCCAAGGTGGTCAACTGGAGCCATCAGGACCCTTACATCAGAAGGGATCTCTTGGTGGGCGTGGCCTATGGGTCCGACACCGAACTTGTGAAAAATCTGCTGTTAAAGGCGGCAGACTCGGTAAAAGAAGTGTACTCCTATCCCCGGAAACCCAATGTGCTGTTCCTTGATTTCGGTGCGAGTTCACTTGATTTTAAATTGCGGTTTTGGTCCAGTATTGATGATTTTGTGACGGCCGAAAGTGACCTTAGATTTGAGATTGACAGGCTTTTCAGGGAAAATGATGTGGTCATTCCCTTTCCCCAGCAGGATATTCATATTATGGATGTCCCTCCGGTGTCGTTCCAGAAAAAGGGGGACACCACGCCTAAAAAAGAGCATGCTCCAATCGGTGGAGGTGTTCAACAACCGGTTTGACCATTGTTCGACGATCCCAGGCTGTGTAAGTACCCACACATATGTTTTTCGGTATTCCACAACCATATATCATTGATACCTATGGATTTTATTTTGAGGAATATATGCACGGGTACTTAGTACACCAAACATTAGGGAGTTCATGATAATAAAACTACCCCTTTTTGCATGGAGAGGTTCGGTTAGTGGGTATGAAATTCATTAACATGGGTATATTATTTCCCATGAACTCCCTTACAAGACACTGAATGTAATATCAACCAACACAATTATGCAAATTCATCCGATACGGCCCGATTCTATTTCCAATTCACTAACCAACCATTTTTTGAATATCACAAGCTCGGAAGAAAGTGGGCCAACTGGGCACGCCAGATAATAAGCGCCAGTTTCCGCAATGACATTTTCTTGCCCTTCAAGGGGCTGTACCAGCCGCTTTGTCTCAAGATCGTCTTTGATAAGATTTATATTTCCCAAAGCGATGCCCAGGCCTGAGGCCGCAGCCTGCAGCGCAGCATCATCCATTTCAAAGGTCTGGCCTCGCTCAAATGACAGCTCCATGACGCCCACCCACTTTGCCCATATGCGCCACTCCTTATGTTCCGGATTGTTGTGAAGCAATCGATGATGCTTCAAATCTTTGGCGGATTCAAGCCTTTTCTCTTTGCTCATATAAGAAGGAGAGCAAACCGGGGTCAAGCGCTCTGTTGCGATTTTTGTTCGAACCATGCCGTTTGATTGTTTTTCTTCATTGGGGGCTTTGAGATAGACAATACCCACATCAAAATTCTCCCGACTGAAATCGACGTTGATGGAGGAAGTCGTCAGGCGTATCTGTATTTTTGGATGATTTTTTTGAAAGCGATGAAGGCGTGGAATGAGCCAACGGATGGCAAAGGTCGGGTGCACTTTAAGCCTCAAGTCTCTGGGCTGGTTTTGCAGGCGCTCCAGGGCCGTGGCCATTAAATCAAAGGCTTCCGTCAGAGGGGCAAGCAGCATCCTGCCTTGATCCGTTAAAATAAGTTGGCGATGACACCGATGAAACAGCGGCATCTGAATTTGCTCTTCAAGCTGCTTGATCTGGCGACTGACCGCCCCCTGGGTGACAAACAACTCTTTAGCCGCTTTTGTGAAACTCAAATGTCTTGCCGACGACTCAAACGCCCTGAGCGCATTGAGTGAAGGTAAATACCGAATGGTAGTTTTTTGCATGAGTTTTCCTCATCCAAGGATGATTTATTATCGTTTGACTGTTCTGTATCATCATGCTTAAATATGATGAGCTTTTATTAGAAAATAAAACTTCTGGGCAACCTCAGCAGAGCCTCCCCCCCCCCGATGGGTAATAGGAACCGGCCAATTGGGCCGTTTACGGTTCCGGGCCGGGCCCATTGCCCGTCGGGGTGGGGCGGCATAATGTCATTTGGCTCCGCGTCTACGACCCAATATTCGTTGTGTCCAGCAGGACATGCCCGTTTATATGAAAGTCTCAACAACATGCTGGAATTAAAAAACTTTCGTTTTTCGTTGTGGCAGTGGTGACTGCCATTTTTATTCATTACCTGAGTGTTTAACATATTTTATATATTAGAGAGGGAGATTTTTCCATGAAAACAACGATGACAGCAGAAACGTATATTGAAATTGAAGACAAACTGGGTGCTCATAACTATAAACCCCTTGATGCTATCCTCAGCCGTGGAGAAGGGATCTGGGTATGGGATGTCGATGGGAATCGATACATGGATTGCCTCTCGGCTTATTCTGCGGTAAACCAGGGGCATTGCCATCCTAAAATCAGACAGGCCATGCTGGATCAATCCCAGCGCATGACCCTCACCTCACGGGCCTTCCGAAATGACCAGCTGGCACTTTTTTACCAGGAGCTATGCGAAATGACGCATTCCCACAAGGTACTGCCCATGAATTCCGGTGCCGAGGCTGTGGAAACTGCTGTCAAATGCGTCCGAAAATGGGGGTATGAGACAAAAGGCGTCCCTGAGAATCAGGCCGAGGTCATTGTGTGTGATAACAATTTCCACGGCAGAACCCTTGCCATTATCGGCTTCAGCACCGATGAGAACGCCCGGAAAAATTTTGGCCCCTTTGCTCCGGGCTTTATCTCCATTCCCTTTGGCGATGCCGATGCCCTTGAATCGGCCATCACCCCCAACACCGTTGCTTTTATGGTGGAACCCATCCAGGGAGAGGCCGGGGTCATCATTCCTCCGGTGGGGTATTTGAAAAAAGTTCGGGAGATCTGTACCCGAAACAATGTCATATTGATTCTTGATGAGATCCAGACCGGTCTTGGCAGAACTGGAAAATTGCTGGCCGAGGAACATGATGGGATCGAAGCAGATCTAACCCTCATCGGCAAGGCACTTTCTGGTGGATTTTACCCGGTTTCAGCCGTACTTTCCAGTGAAGCCGTCCTGGGCCTTCTACAACCGGGGCAACATGGCAGCACCTTTGGCGGGAATCCACTGGCCTGCGCTGTGGCACGTATGGCCCTCAAGGTGCTCACCGAAGAGAATATGATCGAAAATGCTGAAAAAATGGGCGCATATTTCCTTGATGAACTGAAAAAAATATCTCACCCTGCCATCAAAGAAGTCAGAGGACGGGGGTTAATGATTGCCGTGGAGTTGGTTGAAGGCACCGAGGGCGGTGCCAGAGCCATCTGCGAAAAATTGATGGGTATTGGAATGCTGTGCAAAGAAACCCACACCCACACCATCCGGTTTGCGCCTCCTCTGATCATCACCCAGGCAGATATCGACTGGGCTATGGATAAAATCAAAACCGCTTTTGGGGTGTAACAGCGTCATCAAAATCACAATAGCCGAATGGCTGTTTGGGCACTTCCCAAAGCAATGTTTCGGGAAGTCTCTCCCATTCAAATCAGGAAGATCACCTTCAGGTTCCAAACATTTACATTACCAAAGCGAATATTTACATCATTTGTTTCCAAAATCCTTAAATTTTAATGACACATTCGATGCATTTTTAATTACCAGAAAATCAAATGACAATGGGTGACGACGGATATGAAAAGAAAAATAAAAATTATAGGCATCCCCATGGATTTCGGACAACTTCACAGGGGCGTGGACATGGGACCTGCTGCATTAAGATACAGCGGGCTTGTGACCAGACTGAGGGCTCTCGGTCATGAAGTGGAAGACACCGGCGATGTCTGGGTGCCGGTGCGGGATCAAGGCTATGACACCGTATTCGGTGAATCGCTCAATTACCAGTCTGAGATTATAGAAGTGTGTCAGCGGGTGTACGAGGCTGGCAGAGAGGCCATTGATCAGGGAGCCTTTCCCCTTTTCCTGGGGGGGGATCACTCCATTGCCATGGGCACCGTTGGGGGGGTCTCCCACGAACAGTCCACCGGATTGATATGGATGGATGCCCATGGAGATTTTAATACCTCCGAAACTTCTCCCAGTGGTAATGTCCACGGTATGCCCCTGGCTGCGTTGCTGGGGGACGGTGATCCCGGGTTGGTAAACATCGGGCGCTCCGGCCCGAAAATCGATCCAAACAATGTGGTGCTCATTGGTATCCGTTCTTTGGATGAAAAGGAAAGAGACCGCTTGAAGCAGAGTGGTGTGACACTCTACACCATGCGCGATATCGACGAGCAGGGCATCAGCACCATCACCAATGAACTTCTCATGAAATTTATTCGTATGAAACGCATCCATATCAGTCTTGACATGGATATCATGGCGCCGGTGGAAGCTCCGGGCGTGGGAACGCCGGTTCCCGGTGGCTTGACCTATCGGGAGGCCCATCTGTTCATGGAAATCATTTCCGACTCCGGTAAGCTCTCTTCCATGGATCTGGTGGAGATCAATCCCATTCTGGACCAGGCCAATAAAACGGCAGGACTGGCGGTGGATTTAACGGTCTCTGCTTTGGGTAAACGAATTTATTAATGACCCTGTTGATTTGAGTGTACCCTTTTTAGATTACCCCGGGGAAAAACTTTTTTCAATACCTCGTCCCAAACCATTTATAAGAGTTGAGAGGGAGAAAATATTGCAAAAAGGGCACACTCTGTTGATTTAGTATAGATCGCTGGATTATAGATAGAATATGTTGAATATTAAATCACTCAATATCAAGATGTTGTATGCTCATTTTGTAAGTTCATTGTATAGGAATTTCCATTTTATGAACTGTTAAATCAGCGGGTTGTAAAAAGTCCGCCCAAAGGGCGTTAATTTATCAATAAAGCCGGGCATTCAGGGATTTTCTTTGAATAGTGCCCGGCGTTAAAGGGTAATCAGGCTTTGTCAGCCCGAGGTTATTGAGAAATTACCTCATTTTGTAAAAAGCGGGCCTGGTTCAAATCGGGGTAACAGTTTCTAATACCTTTCAGTAGCTCTTACCGGGTCTAAGACCACAACTTGATTGAAAGAGCGGGCAAAAGTGTTACCCGGATATATGCTCTTTTGAACCAGGCCAAAAAGCGACTTAATCAACAGGCTCATGTTATGACCAACTAAAATCCATACTTCTTTGTAATCGTTTCCAGTGTACCATCCTCTTTGATCATTTTTAATCCGCTATTGAAATCTGCGGTTATTTTTTCAAATCCGGCGATTTTCTTTGAAAAACCAATATGCAAGGAGTTGCTCTGTAAAGCAGGGCTTACCACCTCTATTTTGTCCAGATCCTGGGCAAAATTTTTATTGAGGACATCCTGAAGGACTAACCGTGACTCAATCACCAAATCGAGTCTTCCCTTGAGTAATTTTTTAATATTAATGTCTATCTTGTCCACAAATTCTTTTTTCAGGTAATCCGCAGAATCAAATTCTTTGGTGTAAGCATTCCCTCTTATTCCGCCAATTTTATATGATTTAAGGGCCTCCATGTTTGTATAGGTGATGTTGGCCCCTTTTTTAGAAAATAATACGATTTCAACCTCACCGATTGAATCAGATATACTCATGGTTTTGGCTCGTTCTTCTGTGAAGTAGCAACCAAAAAGTCCATCGAGCTTGCCGGATTTTGTCAGTCCCACGGCCCGATTCCAGTCCATGAATTGAATTTCTATATCATAACCGACTTTTTTAAAAGCAGCCCTTGCAATGGCTGCTGTGACACCATCATTTTCCAAATTTTTACCATAATAGGGCTCCCAGTCAACTGTTCCCAAAGTAAGTTTTGTTTCTGCAATAGCTGATCCAGCTACCATAAATAATGCCATGGCAAGTAAAATAATTTTTTTCATTTAAAAGCTCCATTTAAAATAGTCATTAAAAATTACGATCTTTTGGCATCCGTCAAAAGTGCTTTACACTTTTTTTGATCATTCCCCATTTCCAGGGGCTTTTCACAAGAGACTGTAAAGTACCCTTGAGGTCATATGAAGGATGCCGATCTTTTTTAAAAAACGGGAAATACTATCTTTCAATAGCGATAAAAAAGTATCCTGGTCTATACTCGTGAGTTGTAAGGGCGTTCATGACAAATAATCTACCCATCTTCACTTAAAATATGCTGTAAATACTGAGCATTAAAATTGAAAGCGGGTAGTTTTATTATGCTGAAGTCCCTAAGTTCTATGAGTTTGCCAAGCTATTGTTTTATAACTCATTGAAATAATTAAAACTTAAATTTTTGTTTTCATTTTCACTAAGCATAAATTCAATAGGTTATGAGAACTTACAACTCACGAGGTCTATATCTGGTATTAGAAATCACTAAAATCGTCGTCATCATTAAAGGGGATAACCTGATCTGGTCTAACCAGTTTTGATAGGGCTACAGGTTTGTTTTTTGGGGATAGACGAGCCTCTTCAGAGTTGGGAACAATGGTTTTGATTTTATTGACTGGGCTATCCCTTTTCTGGTCTTTCTTGTTTCCTCTGATAAGTTGAAGAAGTTCAGCTACATAGGCTTTGAGTTGTTCTGCCTGGGCACTCATCTCTTCTGAGGCCGCAGCAGATTCTTCTGAATTAGCTGCATTTTGTTGAACAACCGTATCCATTTCGGATATGGCTGTATTGACCTGTTCTATGCCTTCGGACTGCTCCTTTGATGCCTCAGATATTTCAGAGACCAGATTTCCAACCTTGGCGGTACTTTCTGCTACCTCTCGGAACGTATTGTTTGTCATTGAAACAAGTGCAGAGCCGTGGCTGACTTTTTTGACGGTGCCTTCAATTAGCTGGGCGGTGTTTTTTGCCGCATCTGCCGCTCTCATGGCAAGATTTCTGACCTCATCTGCGACAACGGCAAAACCGGCACCCGCTTCACCTGCACGGGCTGCCTCAACAGCAGCATTCAAAGCCAGAAGATTGGTTTGAAATGCAATTTCATCAATGGTTTTGATTATCTTTGATGTTTCTTCACTTGCTTTGGAAATATCCTGCATGGAAGAAATCACCTGCTCCATGGCGTCGTTGGCGCTTTGAACCACCTGATTGGCGTCTTTCATCAGCGTATCTGCTTGTCCTGCATTTTCAGCATTTTTTCGAGTCATGGAGGACATCTCTTCCATTGATGCAGAGGTTTCTTCTATGGCCGCTGCTTGTTTTGATGCACTGCCGGCAAGGGATTGGCTGGAAGACGCGATCTGGTTGGAAGCACTTGCCACTTGGTTGGCACCTTCATTCATGCCCTCGGTAATGATCTGAATAGGTTTTTCCACGATGAATTTAAGGCATAAGATGATGGTCAAAATTAGGGAGATAACGATACATGCGGCTAATAAGATCTGACTTTTTATGGAACTGTTTATGCTTTTTGAGGCGATATTGCTAAATCCGACAATGCTTGCCTCCGTTTTCTTCTTTTTCTTTTCTATTTCATTTTGAACCAGTCTGTCCGTATAGAAAATTTGGACACTTCCAGCCTTTGTCCCTTCATGGATGGCATCTTGGGTATAAGAGAGCTTTTCATCCAGGGTGATTTCAGGGGGAAGACTGTCACCTGTTTTGATCTGAGAATCTTCCCATCCCGCAGCAAAGGGTTGGCCATCCACATCAAGGACTTTAATGGCGATTATACCATCATTTTTTAAAAAACTTGCCAGCAATCCTTTTAGATTTTTTTGATCAAAATTATAAATAAAAGATGCGGCAATATTTTGACATATTTCTAAATTTATTTGTGTGTTTTGTGTGACTAATTTATTTTGGGTTAATGCGTATTCCTCAAGATCTCTACTTTGGGATTTAGTAAAGTCTTCAATCATCAGCCCGGACAAGTTCGATTGGAGCTTTATGGATATGAGACTACTGATGCCCAGCAAAATAAGAACAATAATGCTGGCAAGGAGGGATGTTTTTGTGGAGATACCAAATTTATTTTTTTTTTTTATGGCCATGTTAAGAAAGTCTCAATTTGATAGATTAATTTAATAGTATAGGAATTTCCATTTTATGAACCGTTAAATCAACGGGTTGTAAAAAGCCCGCCCAAAGGGCGCTAATATATGAGTCCAACATATGACCCCAAAAGTAATTTATATTTTTGGAGGAAAGTCATTAAAAATGGGGAATGTCTTCAGTTCAGAAAGTGTAAAGTCTTTTTGAACAATTCCTGAAAAGGATAGAGAATAAGCCCTTCTTTGTCAATAGACGTGTGGTAAAAATCCAGGGCAAACGCATTTAAATTGTATTGACTCCAAACACTTGCATGAGATAAGTATTATCACAGCCTGCTTGCAGGCGTTTTCTTTCTCATACTGTTTTCCTGTTTTAGGAGATTTAAAGCTATATGGCGCACCATGGCAAAATTTTCTGCACCATGACCTGCCCGTTTTCGACATTCATCCTCCCGAAAAGAAACATCAAGACTCCAATGGAGCTTATTCTCAACGCCCCAATGCTTCCGGACAGCATTTCCAAATACCTTTCCATCCCACTTTGCACTTAAAATGTAATAGTTTATTTCAAATGATATTTTATCTCCTATATGACATTCTCTTTCAACCATACCGATGCTTTGCAAGCCTTTCCACATGTTTTTTTCATCCAACCAATCTATATCGGAAACAGTCCAGTAACACCGTATTTCGACACGACCATGATCACCCTCTATGTTTCATGATAACTATTTTGAATGTCATTGAAATTAGTTTGTTTAGCATCTGGAAAAAGCAAAGGGGATGCCTGGTTATATCTTTTGGCTACCCACTTAAGGCGGGATATTTTCAAGATTTTTTATGTGGGTAATTAGCTTTTAACCCCTAAAATCAAGGTTGCTAAGACGCTTGATTTTAAAGGCTGTCTCGTCTTAAGTGGGTAGCCTATCTTTTCAACGGCTGCCACTTCTTCTCCGTTTACACCCAAGGAGAATTATCTGGCCATGGACAAGGCTGTGATTGGTTTTCAGTGGGTTTAGTCTCTCCTGATTGTGCGCTTAGGGGACAGATTTTTAAATCTGTCCCCGCCTCCGTAAACACCCATGCCCTCCATGGCCGCCACTGTAGATGCCATTAAAGAGGCGGGTCTTAAAACAAAAACCATCGTGGGGGGCGCACCTGTCACCGATGCCTATGCAAAAAAGATCGGTGCAGATGGGTTCAGTGACAATGCACCTGGCGCTGTGGATCTTATTCGACAACTGGTCAGGAGAAATGGGGGACAGACCACGTTTTTTGAATCATGGCCGGTGCACAGGTTCAGAAAGTGGTCTGTCGCTTAATTTTTAGGAGGGCACATCAAGAACAGATTCCATGCTTTGTTTTAAACCCACAAAACCCCTCACCGATGTTCCACTGCAAAACCCTGTCGAAAAAAGTCGGCGGGGCAGAGATTTGCCTGAAACGGGAAGACTTGAACCACACCGAGGCCCACAAAATCAACCACTGTCTGGGGGAGGCCCTGCTTGCCAAGCGCATGGACTTACCATCACAAGAATGCAATACTTTATCATCTGCGGTGATGATCGATGTGTATTTTTACTTTTATTCGTTTAGTACTACTCCGACCTAAATGATTGAATTTAAAGGCTATGTATCAATTCGTTAGTAAGTATTCGGCCAGCACCCCATCTTCACTCAGAGCATTAGTTCCGATCTTCCCAAAGAGATGGTTGCCTTTGCCAATGGATCAGGCGGAAGAATTTTTGTCGGGGTGGATGATAATAACAAGATTGTGGGATGCTCCTTTTCCAATAAAGTTTTTTCCCAGATTGAAAGTATGGCCTCAGCCTGCGACCCCCCGGTTGCCATTGAAATCGAAAAGCTGACCGAGCACAAAATTCTTGTCATTCATGTCCCTGAAGGTGCCAACCGGCCCCATCGGTGCAATAAAGGTTTTTATTTGAGAAACGGTGCCAACTCCCAGAAAATGAGCACCCTTGACATCACAGCTTTTATCCAGGCCGAAGGCAGGATTCGCTTTGATCAGCAACTCAGGCTTGACCTGAGCTGGGAAGAGGTCTTGGATAAAAAACGCTTGGCTCATTTTCTTGAACTGGCAAAGATTACCCAACAAACAGATACGGCAAATCTGTTGCTCAACCTGGGGACAGGTGATTATAAAAACGGCCAATTTTATCTGAACCAGACAGGTGTCTTGTTTTTTTCTAAGGAGCCCACCCAACGACTGTTTCATGTGAGCGTGGTTTGCGCCCTTTTCAAGGGGGTCGGTAAAGCGTATATCCTTGATCGCAAGGAATTGTCGGGAAATATTATGGAAAACGTTGAAGATGCATTGCTTTTTTTAAAAAAACATCTCCAGCTACGTTGGGAAATCACCCGTAAAAGCACCCGAAGAAAAGAGCTTCTGGAACTTCCTGAGGTGGCACTGCGTGAAGCCATGGTCAATGCGGTCTGCCATCGGGATTACCTGGAACAGGGTGCCCAGGTAATGGTGGAAATTTTTGATGACCGGGTCGAAATTTACAATCCAGGCGGTCTTCCCAAGGGCCTGTCGGAAAAAGATTTTGGCCGCCGGAGCGTATGCCGCAACCCCAACATTGCAAGCCTTCTGCTGCGGTATGACTATATCGAGAAAATGGGTTCCGGCATTGAACGGATTCATGAAGTCCTTGAAAATCATGCCTGTCCCAAAGTTATTATTGAATATAATACCATGTTTACCCTTGTATTTCCCAGGCCAACCTATAAGTACCCATGCATATGTTTTTCGGTATTCCACAGAGATATATCGTTGATATTTATGGGTTTTATTTTGAGGAATATATACTCGGGTACTTATAACCACCCAGACCCAGGAAGAAACTGGGGAGAAAACTATGGAGAAAACTAGGAGAACACCAGGGAGAAAATCGTGACATTGATCCTGGCTGATCCAAAAATAACAATTGCCCCGCTTACCCCGCCGCTTTTATAACACCCCCATTCATTCTATAGTCCCAGGGTAAACCTGAACTCTGGAGGCTGAAATGGCTAAAAATTCACGAGGCAAAAGACCCTGTTGTATCTGCCGAAAATGGTTCAAGCCAGATGTGCGTCAGATAGGGCGGCAGAAAACCTGCGCCAACCCCAACT
>Ga0208900_1000359_pt1 | contig 29088 bp, 22 predicted proteins | sample AntAceMetag02UKK_FD_184763 | JGI IMG/M metagenome (GOLD analysis project Ga0208900, IMG submission 184763) | Saline lake microbial communities from Ace Lake, Antarctica - Antarctic Ace Lake Metagenome 02UKK (SPAdes) (version 2) | ecosystem: Environmental > Aquatic > Non-marine Saline and... | reverse complement strand
CACGTATTTGTCTAACTTTAATGTCAGTTTTGCATCCATAATCATTTTGTTTTAATACGTGCAAATATAATTGAATAATCCGTGCCTGGAAAGGTTTTTTTTTGGATTTGTTAGCATTTCGTTTTTTTATTTCAATACCGAATTTTTCATATCAAATGTACCTCAATGTAGGTATTGTTGTTAAATTTGAATTCATTTATTATTTCCCATCCCAATTTTTTCGTGTTAGTCTTTTCCGAAATTTTATTGATTTTATTAATAAAGGTAACAGAGATGGGGTGCTTTTTTAAAAACTCAATGCGCTTTCCCGTTCTTTTTCGTCTAAATTACTGTATAGATTTTTTTCCAGAAGCGATAAAACCCCATTGATGTTATTTGTATTTGCTAATCTTGTTTTCATCATTATTTGCCTAAAATATTCTCCAATAATTGTAATTGCTCCTGTAGTTACTTTTTGTTTTCCTGGATTGATTCGTTCTTCACGGCAGCTTTCAGATTGTTTATTGCATCGGTTCTTTCCAGGTAAACAGTGAGCTTAGCTGCCGGTGGTGTAGCAGGGGAGCATGGGGAGCATGCTCCGGCGTTGTGCCAGTATCTGCTTCGATATCGTGGGGAGCATGCTCCGGCGTTCCAGGTATGGTGCGCCCCATGGCTATGTTGCAGGCCCGCGCCGACATGGATTTCAGCTTCTGTACTATTTGGTGTAGTTCTTCCTCCTCGCATACCAGGAGGATATGTGCATGGTCACCGCAAATATTATAGGCTACAATATTCAGCTTGTCTTTTTCTACAATTTCTGCGATTGTTGCTGTTACGATTATCTCTTCTTTCTCGCTTAGCCAAACAGGTTATCCCAATTTTACATGGTTGTCGAACATACGTTGTGAGTAGCGCGAATTATGCGTGGCCGTTGTAATGTGCCATCCTTTTTTCTTTTTCTTTCGGAATATTTCAGGAAATTCCTTTTGCCAGTTAAATGCTTTTTCTCCGGCAACTTCGGGGTCGTCAATTAGCGAGTTCCCACATTTTATGTTGTTGCTGAGTGTGTAAAGTTTTTGCCCTTTTTGTGCGGTTCGCAACCAAAGCGAGAGTTTCGAAATTTCAACCGTTTCTTCGTTTAGGTCAACGCCGTAAATATTTCTTTCCAGAATGTCGGTGGTCAGGTTAAAATTGGGTTCCGGGTTTAATGTGTATTCCAGAATTTTTACAAATAGTTCCCTTAAAAATCCTTCCTGGAATTGTTCTTCCTTTGAATTTCTTATATTTTCTTGAATTTCTGAATCACCAAAATAGTTTTGAAAATCAGCATATTTTTATTTCATCACATTATTGTTTTTCTACTTGGATTTCTTATCACTTTTTGCATTGGATTTAAAAAAGGAATTAACGTTTGGCTATGAAAATGTTGGCGATTGCGAAGCACAATATTTCAACTTACTATGAAGTTCAAACGGGCTATCCCGAAACTTCGGGAATATTACTACTAAACTGCATATTTTGTTTCAATTGTCAGAACCCAAATTTTCCCATCCGCATCAGATGGAAAAGCAATACATTCGCAATGTTCAGCTTGTAGTCCTATAGAAGTTGGTAATGCATTTTCACCAAATTTATCAATGGTAACTTTTATATTGCTTTCATTAAAAAGGCAGACACTATTAATCTCATTTTGTTTTTTATTGGGCGTATAGTTCCTTTACCCTGCTCTATTTCCCAAACAGAAACCAATCCAGGGTCTATACATGAAGATTTATTTTGAAAATCATCAAGTTCGTCGGCAGGGATATTACCTTTAACCAAACCTCCCATCATGCAGTTATTTAGTGCATATAGAATGTAAGGACTGTGAGTAGTTAATGTTAAAATGTGGTTCCTTTCTGTATTGCTTACTTTAACTACTGTATTGTCAATCATAGTTTTCTGAGTTTTACAACCTACCAAAGAAGTAGTAATAATTATACTGGTAATTATGATTAAAAAACTATTTATACTTTTCATCGGGATGTGCTTGGCTGTGTGGGTTGATTAATCATATAAATTAAGATTCCTTTGATTTACAAACCTTATCAGCCGCTAATTTTCCGGTTAAAATTGACATCGGTACACCGGCAGGACTATAGGTCCATTGCCCTGCCTTATAAACATTTGGAATGCAGGTTACAACCGACTTTTGTGCATCCTGAATTTTATTAGGAACAGGTATTGATTCCTGAAACGACCATCCAAAAATTGAACCTTCCGAACTGGCCACACGGCTTTGTATGCTTAGTGGGGTGAGGCTAAAACTTTCTATTAGCTTTTCTTTCAGCATGGGGTAAATCGAATGGGTAATAACGTTCACTATTCTGGTTTCAAGTTCTTGTTTGAATTCCTCGTACCAACCTGATTCTTTAAGTTTCTCGAACAGATCAAATTCTGTTAAAAAACTAATAATAATGCCTGATTTGCCTTCGGGAACAAAGCTTGGGTTTTTTAATGCGGGTATTGAAATTTCGTATGTATTTAGTTCCGTAAATTTATCGAGCCAGGCGTATAATTCCTCCTTTGTAACACCTGCCCAATTGTCGATTAGTTGTTTTAGATCTTTCGTATGAAGATTGCCCAAACCTTTACGAGAAGGAGAATAAAAGAAATGACCACTAGCAATATTTTTAAATGTTTCGAGTGGCTCATCTACTTCTAAAAAGAGGGAATAAACGGAGTCGCTACCTCGTCGTTTAAGCATTTCATTTTTTTCTATCTCAAACTTCTTTTGAACTTTTAAAGGCAGACCTTGAACACTTGTATTTTTATAAAAGTATTTTAAATCGGCAGCCCATATAAGCTTATCGTAGGTATAGGTATTGTTTTGTTCATCTTTTACCCATTGTTCCGTTGCATTAATTTCGCTTATAATTGTTTCTGTTTTTACCTCTCCTCCCAACTCAAGCACCTTGTTATAAACAGCAACGGCCAAAGAACCAACTCCGTTTACAGGGTATTGGTAATCGAGGTAGAGCGAAAAATAGCTGAGGGCAAAAAAGGTGGGTGTATGTTGAAAGAAATGTTGAGAAATAATATCTCGGAGCGATTGATTTTTTATGATTGACTCAAGGTAGGTTTCAACCGGCATATTCATTTTATTGATTTTACCAATGGTGAAAATGAATTTTGGAAGCCAGGGCAAAAGTTCTTTAAAGATGTAATTTCGATCGCGTTTTAAATCTTTAAAAAACGGATTCGTAACGCCATAAAGCACGTCCATGTGCTTCATTATTTTTCGAATAATCTTGATTATTGCTTCAATTTCATCTGTACTTTCAGGATAGTATTTTTTTAAAAGAAGCTCATAATCGCCTACACTACTTTTGTCTTTTATGTGCAATACATCTTTCTCAATACCCACCGTAACCGGGCTTTTAACAAATTCGAGATTGATGCCTAAATCTTCAAGCATAGGTTTAATGATGCCAGCATCTTCCAGCGCGCGAACGCCTGCTTCAAATTGAAAACCTTTATGTTTGAATGAATTAACTAAGCCACCACACTCATCATTTTTTTCGATGAGAAGTACGTTTTTCTTTGCTCTGGCCACATAAGCCGCTGCCGTTAAGCCTGCTATGCCGCCGCCTACAATAATGGTATGGTAGTGTTTGTTCGCCATCTATTTTTCTGTTTTTAATTTTATGTTAAGTTGCTGAGGATTAAACTAACATCCCAAAGCTTTCTTGCTTCATCAAGATCCCAAGCCGGTGGCGAAGGAACTTCTTCAGTAGTTAAACTAAAGAACTTCCCACTAATACCTTCCAGCTCTTTTGATACACCTAAATAATAAAGCGAATCAGAAGAAATATCGGTAGGTCTCAACATCTTTTCTAAAACATTTCTTTTATACCACTTATATAAACGACCATTGTCTTTACCTGTATCAGATTTTACAGCTCCCGGGTGCATCGAATTGATGGTGACATTGGAACCCTCCAATTTTTCTTTAAAAATGTGCATCGAAAGCAGTTGGGCAAGCTTAGCTGAACCATAAGCTTTTAGTCCGGAATAGCGTCTTTTTTTCCAGTTCAGATCGTCCAGGCGTATGCCCCACGGAGCAAAGCGATGGCCTTCTGAATTATTCATTATAATTCTTGCACTTTTCTGGGCTTTCAGTTTTCCAATCAATTTATAATTGATGATAAATGAAGCCAAGTATTGCACAACAAAAACTACATCATATCCTCCATCACTTAGCTGCTGTTTTGATAAGGTTAGCCCGGCATTATGAATGGCAACATCAATAGGTCTTTCCATGGCCGAAAGCTTGTCAGCAACTTCGTGAATATCTTTGAGCTTGCTTAAATCGGCAATTAAATAATCGCACTTAATATTGTACTTTGATTCTATCTCTTCCTTTAGTTGTATCGATTTTTCTTCGTTACGATTTATACAAAGCAAGTCAGCTCCCATACAAGCATACTTCCGAGCAGTAAAGGCACCTATGCCGGAAGTAGCCCCGGTAATTACAACTAATTTATTCTCAAAACGCTCATTGCAAATTAAAGGTTCTTTCTTGCTATTTTTTATCATAGCTATGATTTGCGAAACCTCGTATTGCTTAAAATACTTCCAAAAGTTTTTGTTTTTTGCCATAATTTTTTTCTTAACCAAATTTACGGTGCATAAACTTTCTGTACATTTTATTGAAACGAGGAATGTTATCAAAAATATCACCCCATAAGTCGTAGTAATCTCTTTGAAAAGAAATTTTGCCTGCTTCGTTTAAGGTCAATCTGCTTGCTCCATACATTATTGAGCTTGGCCGTTTTTTGAAACTAATCGTCATTTCCCATTCAACAAAAATTATTACACCATCTTTCGTGGCGTTAACAACTTTCATTTTTAGGTCTTTCGAGCGAGCGGATAAGCGCTCAGTCATCGCCGTAAAATCTTTAATCCCTTTTAAGCCTTGAATGGAATCTCTAAATTCCATGTCGTTTGCATAGTAGGGTAAAATATGCGACCAGTCGGGTTTTCCTGCAGTGTTGTAGGTTTTTTGCCATAACTCTCTTATTTGGTCAACATTTTCAATGGTATAGTTATCTGCGGTCAACACCGATTTTTCATCCATAGCTTATTGTTTGTAGTGATAGGTAATTATTGTTGTTAAATGCTAATGCAAAATATCCCAAGTTTTAGCGTTCGAAAAAATCTGGTTCCTTTGGAAATATGTCATCTCGTATGTCCATTAACTCTTCCAAAGTATCAATTTCATCACTTATTGGAACCAATAAAATTGGATTCATTCCTTTTGAAGGATGCTGAAAGTTATTTGAAGCTTGATCCAGTATCCCCAAAGATGCACCAACTACGAACTGTTCCGAATCGTCCTTCACAAATCCGTTCAAGGTACCATCGTTATTCAGCCTAAGGTAATTGGTAAAAATTTCCCTTCTCGTGATGTAAATCTCTCCATTAATAATTCCACCAATATTTATTTTAACGGTTACACCCGGTTTTCCATCACCATCGGGGTCGGTTAAATTTGGATCGTTCCTGTCTTTGGAAAGTGGTTTCAGAGGATCACCAGTAATCCCCAATAAAGATGGAGTTGGGGCACGATAGAGATGCCAACGATCCTCTTTTAAACTAACTTCAACTTTATGATTTCTTGGCTTTATTGCTTGTACAGCCTCATCACTAAATTCGGAGCTAATCAGTTTTTGATTTATTTTATGTGAAGCCCTAACGAATCTATCGGATTGAATTAAATCACCCACGCTATCTATGTAAAAGTTAGTAAAACCATAGGATATAACGAAGGTCAGCATTGGCGTCCGGGTAGTTGAATCTTCGTAGGCCACCACATCGTAATGGGCATAATGACCAACAAGTTGTTTTTTTATCGAATCGACATTCGAAACAGAAGTATGCTCATTTTCGTATTTTGAAAAATCATAAAGCGGTGAGGCAGGCCAGGGTATTGGTCCAGCGCAGGCATTGAAAATAACGATGATACTAAAAAGGAGTATGTAATTTAAATATCGTCTTCCTATCATAAGTGTCAAAATGGGTAAAATTGTGTGTTCGGTTAAAAACCGATACTATTTTGTGTTTTACAATTGCAAAAAAAATCATATTTAACCAAAATTGCAAAAAAAAATACCGGGCAAATTTGCAATACTTTACGCCATGTAATGAATACAGGAACTATTTTAATCATTAAATGCTATTTTAATTTCTGATTGACTTTAATTAGTTGTCTTACATTATACCCCCTTTGAGTCAATCCTTTTAGGATTTGTTGGTATAGTTCATCATTCATTTGTGGGCTTCTGGATAAAATCCAAAGGTACTTGTCAGAACTACTGCCAATAACAGCCCATTGATAATCTTCATCCAGTTCAAGCACAAAATAGTCACCATAGAAAAACCAAAAGAAAGAAACTTTTAATTTGGCTGGTTCGCTTGCTGGATTCGGTATTTTTGCTTTACCTACAGCTTGTGAAAATTTTCCGTTAAGGCTATCTTTGTAACCACTGTTTACTACCTTAATTTTGCCATCGTCACGTAAAGAGTAGTTTGCCGTAACACCAACAAGTCCACGCTCAAATCTGTGATTAAATCTTGCTATTTCGTACCACTCTCCAAGATATCGTTCGATATTGAGTTCTTTTACTACGTTTTTGTCAATCATTGTGTTTTGCGCTTTACATGAACTAAAAATAATCATTGGTATTAATATAAAAAAAATGTTTTTTCCCATGGCTCAACACCCTCTTTCCTTTTAATTTATGCTCATTAAAGAAGCTAATTTATACTGTTGCAATAAATATTTATCCCTATTCGTTTTTCAGTTTATAAACCAATCCCAATTGAAAATAGGTGTTGTACATCTTCACGATTCCCTGTCCATTATCTTCTAGTTTGTCAAGATTGTATAGCGTAAAAAAACTACGAGAGACTGTCATTTCAAGACTTAGTTTTTTATAAATAGGAACATTTGATCCTAACATTAAACCCTGTTCTATTTTACGTAGTGCAGGGTAATTGTTAATTTCCTCATTATAATCGTCCAAAACCCCTCCCGATCCTATAACAACGCGCACGTTGCCGGCATCCTTGCCCGCTAGCAAAACCGATATATAGGGGCCAAACTTCATTTGAAATTTCCAGATACGATATCCTATCAATAGTGGAATGTCAATATAATGCAAACGCATTTTACCGTTAACATAAGCTGTGTAGAACGAAGGCACCTCTCCGCTTATTCCGTTAAAAACAACTGTAATCAATGTGTCGCGGGTAAAACTCTGGCTATAATCCAGGCCATGAAATGAATAATACAAACCAGGCATTAACGAAAAACGTTCGTTTATTCGGAAGGAAAAGGATAGGCCTGCTATCGCCCCAAGCAATGGTTTGCCTGAGGTGCTATCTACAACTTCGGTAGGTATAGGGCCACCATAGCTTATGCCAGCACCAATATTGATGTCTTGTGCAAAGCCATTTCCCAGATTAAAAAGGAAGACAATGAATAGGAATATTAGTTTTTTCAATGAGCCACAACGAATTTAGCCGAAGAAACCAGACTGTTGCCCGTATAAACCTGTAAAATATACTTGCCCTGGGCCCAGGTTGAAACATCCAACTGGTGTTCTTCTCCTGCAGGAGAATATGATTGAATCAGCCGTCCATCGAGGGAATAAATATAACAAAGCAATTTTTCAGCTTGCGTGGTATTAAACTTAAATGTTACCTGGTTAGTAGCAGGCGAGGGAAATGCCTGAACCGTGAACTCCGGCAGAAGGCTTTCCAGCAGACCGGAGGGATATTCCAGAGAAACATCATCTAATAATAGCGTGCTGCCAATTTCTCCCATAAAATTTCCACCATCACCGCTTGATGTAAACACTATAATTATGGTATCCGGATTTATTCCGGGAATCATGTAATCAAAGTCAATCACGAACTGGGTATATGTCTGAACGTTTTCTGTTATTGCTCTAACGGCTTTGGCCAGGGTGTCCTTTTGGCCTGTGGCTGTGTTGTACTTAGTAAGTATTGCCCCAACACCAGCTGAATCTCCGTTGACGGGTGTGTATTTATACCAAACCTTAAATTTAGACGGGGTATCGGTAAATGGCCTGCCATTTTCAATATAAGGTTCGGTCATCATAAAATTACCCGAGGCAAGCAGTCCTGAAATAAGAAAATCACCCCAGAGCTTGGTTTCCAATCGCGCAGCATATTCTCCCGTATGTGCATCGGTGGTTTGGGAAACAGTGAGGGGGCCACCCAGTGATGCCAGGGAATTTAGTGTGGTCCACCAGTCACCCGCAGGTTCGTAGTAGATGTTCGTCGAATTGGGGATCCAATTGTCAAATCCACCCTCCGGGATTTGAGTTTGCGCCATTGCAGAACCAATCAGCAAGGATAGAATCAAGACATTCAATGTTTTCATATGTATAAGTTTTTCTACAAAAAAAGTAAGTGTTATCAAAATGATTTGTTCAGCGCATAAAATTAGTTAAAATTTTACAATTTTGGTTTAGAGCCGTTTCTTAATGTGCTATTGACTATTTTCCATGTGTAAAAGTGTGAACCTTAAAGTGATTCTATTTTAATTAATTGTGATTTGCCTGTTTGTTATTGATGAAATCACAAATTTCATTCACAACCTGCCACCATTTGAATGTTTCATCCTTGCATGTTGAAGCATTTTTACAGTCAGGATTTGATCTGATTCTTCCAATTTTTTAAAGTTGAACACTGTTAATATCCAGGCAAATGTTCTTGATTTGAAGCTGGGTTTCATGCTATTAATTTTTGTACTATGAGTGTGCCCCGAATAAGCAGCGCACACTTACCACGAAGCTTTAGAAAAATTTCAAAAATACAATTTAATTTTCCGAATTGGAGGTAGTGGGTTTTTTAGGGTGTACGACAAATTGCACTGTCATAGCCAAACCTTAGTGATTCTTAGTGTTTTTGTGTCTTAGTGGCAAGAAAAAAAATGAGCCACAAAGGCACTAAGACACCAAGGTGCACAAAGATATTTTGAGAATAAACTTTGGAATATGAAAATGCAGCCATTAGAGATAAAATGCAATTTGTTGTGTACCCGTTTTGTTGCCGGCATGTCAAGTGTAAAATTATTATTGAACCCCCTTGTACATTTAGGACAGATTTAGCTTGAGATTAGTATTATTCCTTAATCCCAATCTTGGGCGCATTTGCAATGCGCCCGCAGAAATACTCCGACTTCATTGCCTTCAAATCCTGCGCAATGTTGTATTTCCATATCTCCTTACCTAAAAAACAATCCCCCATGAACAATAAGCCAAACAAGGTGTTAGGAGGTTTTAAAAAGATATTATTAGTTTTTGCTTAATTGAATCACTACTAAACTTGATAAATATGAAAAGGTCTAAACCTCTAAACGCTAATATGCATAATCCCAGTGATGTTTATGTACAAGATATCCCGGGCCTATTTAGCAAAACAATTGTAAGCTTTGCCGCGGCTTTGCTTATCACCTTATTTATGGCTTTTCAGGCCAAGGGACAATCCATAACCTTATTATCGCCCAATGGTGAAGAAGTTTGGATGACTGGAACTTCACAAACAATTTCATGGGAATGGGAGGATATCAGTACCGAAGTTAATGTGTATTATTCGCAAGATGAAGGTACGACTTGGAATTTTATGGGCAATGCCGATGGTGGTGCGGAATCACTTGGCATCACTGCCTATTTAATTCCCGGTGAATTCTTTAAATTCAGGGTCACCTCTACAGACGATGAATCGATAACTGATGATAGCGACGACTATTTTACGGTCATCGAAAACCCAGTTTATTTTTATACACCCCAAGCCGGGGATGAGTTTTATGCGGAACAAACGGTCTCACTGCAATGGGATAGTTTTATGTTCTTTACCTGCGATTTTCATTACAGTATCGATGGGGGACAAAACTGGACACTTCTTGAATCTAATATGATTTTAAATTTTTATGATTGGACTGTGCCGGATGTTATAGCCGATCAATGTTTGCTTAAAGTTAGTGATGCTAACGACCCAGCAGTATATGGACTCAGCGCTATTTTTTCAATCGTAGCCCAACCAACAGCCACTTTTACGAGCCCGGTGGGTGGAGACATTTGGACTTTTGGTGAAGAAGTCACCATGAGTTGGACAGGTGAAAACCTTCCATTGAGCGTTTATTTCGACTACTCACTTAATGGCGGACAATCCTGGAATTATTTGGGCAACGCCAACAGCGAGCCTACAGGTGGTTCTGTTGAATTATCGATCCCAAAAGTAGCGAGCACCAACGTAAAAATCCGTATGATGAACGCCGATTATACGCTTATGATTGGCATGACCGAAGACCCATTTACTTTCTATGTCCCACCGGTGATGGTTGTATATCCTAACGATGAAGGTCAGGAAGTTTATCTCAACGGATCTATTCAAATTGTTTGGTTGGTTTATGAGGTTGAATTTGTAAACCTGGAGCTGTCAATAGATGGTGGCGAAAACTGGGAAATCATTGATTCGAATTTGGATGGTGACCAATATACGGTTAGTTGGACAGTTACCGGCAGCCCTTCGGATGAATGCTATTTTAAAATTGTGGACGTCAGCGACCCCACTAATTTTGATATCAGCGGCAAGGTTGAAATACTTGAAACTCCGGTTATAACTTTGACCAATCCTTTGGGTAATGAACTTTGGAGAACCGACGAGACTTACACCATTTCGTGGTCGTACGATAATCCGGAATTCTTTTATCTGAATGCACAATACAGCATCGATAGTGGTGCCAACTGGACCTATATTGGTTTTGGCTTACCAGCTGAGGGAAGTATCGATTGGGAAACACCTGCGCTTGAATCGGAGCAATGTTTAATCCGTGTGTTTGATTCTAATTTACCCTTTGTAGCTGATACCAGCGAATTATTTACCATACGTGATTTTCCGTATTCGCCGATTTGTATCGTGTCAGTTGATAGTACAAGCAATCAAAATGTCATTATCTGGGAGAAACCCGCTACTGATCAGATCCGTGATTATATCGTTTATAAAGAGACAAATCAGATGGACATATTTGAACCCATTGGCACTGTTGCTTATGATAGCCTGCCCTTTTTTGTCGATGTTAATTCCAACCCGACTGTGAAATCATACAGGTACAAACTGGGTTTTGACGATTCGGTAGGATATGTTTATCCCATGGGCGACGTGCATCAGACCATTCACCTGACCATGAGTATGGGTATAGGCGATTCATGGAACTTGAACTGGAGCAGCTATATTGGTTTTGATTTTGCCTCGTACAATATTTATCGCAGCAGCAACGGATCGGCCTATGAATTAATTGAAACCATCTCGTCCAGCTTTTTCTCTTTTACCGATATTGAGGCACCGGCTGGACAGGTGTTTTACTACATCGAAGCAGAAAAAGAAAATGGCTGTAACCTGAGCACAAGGGGATATCAGGTAAGCAGCGCCTTTTCAAATATTGTTACGAATAACGTCCTTTCTGTTGACAATCCGGAAGACAGGCTTATCAGCAATGTTTATCCAAATCCTTCAAATCAATGGCTAAATATAGTCACTGGTGCGGAGAGCGGAAATCTGGAAATATCACTCTACGATATAGCGGGTAGGGAAATATTGAAGGAAAATTATGGTAAGGTCAATGGAAATTACCAGGCTACGCTAAATGTGCGCCATGTTGAGGATGGAATCTATTTCCTTAAAGTTATTTCAGGAAAGACTTTCCAATCTCAAAAGGTAGTGGTCCGGCATTAAATTTTTTAGACAAAAAAGCTATAAAGGCTCTTCATTTTTCTAAAATGAAGAGCCTTTATTTTTGCCATTCCGATGCCTCGCTTGAGCTACAGGAGAGCGAATTTTTGATAGGCGTGTTATTGCTAGTATTACAGAAATATGATTAATTACTGATATACAGCTTAGTAGATTTAACCCGGAAAATTCATGAATTTTCCGGGTTAATTTCCTGTATGGTTAATTTGCAATTCATTTGTCTTGATGACCCAAACGCGGCCATGTGATAAAAGGTGCTGTTAGCGTTTCGTTGTTTTTATCTTGTTAGTTTTTATTCATTTTTGCTGCATTGTCTTTCTGTCTGTGCGTTGGTAAAGAAAGTTCTTTTGCAATTTTTGGTTTTAGCGTTGGCTTGTGCGAATTGCAAATGTGCTTGCTTTTAGGGTAGGCTTTAATTTTACATCTCTAACCATTGTCTAAATAAATTTACTCTTGCTTTGCTTATCAATATTTGCTCTTTTGTATTTGGTTTTGTTTTCAACAACAATCGCCCGTTAAAATAATTCTTTACTTCAATTATTGTTTTTCTCGATACAATAAACTGACGGTTAGCTCTGAAAAAATCAGTCTGATTTAACTTATTTTCAAAAACATCCAAAGTCTCGTCCACAACATATTTTTCTTCTTTAAAGGTCAATCCGTAAACAATAGCGCTTTCAATTAAGAACAAAGCAAAATCAGCAACAGGAACAGGTACAAAACCATCGTATTTTTTAATCAGAATAGTCTTTTTTTCATGGTCTGCTTTGTTTGTTAAAGTATGCAAAACATCTAAAAGGTTTTTATCTGTAATGGTTTGTTTTTGTGAATTATGATATTTATTAAGGGCAAATTCAACATCTGTCTTTTTAATCGGTTTTAAAATATAATCAATGCTATTTACTTTGAAAGCTTTGATAGCATATTCGTCAAAAGCGGTTGTAAATACGACAGGGAATGATACTTCTGTTTTGTCAAAGATTTCAAATGAAACTCCATCTGCAAGTTGAATATCGAAGAACCCAAGTTCGGGTTTTGGATTTGATTTTATCCATTTAACGGCATCTTCAATGCTTTCAAGACAGGCCATGACATTGATTTGAATATTCAATTCATTAAAAATGGCAAGCATATTTTGCCTTGCACTTAACTCATCTTCAACCAGTATTACATTCATTTTATGATTGGTATTTTAACACAAAATTCGTCTTTTTTTTCAATAATTTCGATTTCCTTCCCGCAAATCATCAGATACCTTTTATTGAGGTTCTTCAATCCTGAACCATGACTTTCAACATTTTCCTTTTTTATCATTTCATTTCTGAAAAAGATATAATCTTCAGTATTTTCTATAGATATTTTTACAGGACTTGAACTAAGAAGCTTATTGTGTTTAGTAACATTTTCGAGTAAAACCTGTAAAGCCAACGGTGGAATTTTATGATCCAAAACATTTCCGTTTATTCTGTTATCAATCATAAAATTATCACCAAATCTTTTATGTATCAAATAGGAATAATCATTTAAAAAAGCAATTTCTTCGTTTATGCTAACAAGGTTGTTGTTGCCACTATCAAGAATATATCGGTAAACCTGAGACAATTTCTCAACAAATTCAAGGCTGTCCCTCTTCTCAGCAGTTCGAATGACAGCACTCAGCGAGTTCAGGGTATTAAAGAAAAAATGTGGGCTTAATTGCTCTCTTAATGAAATGAGTTCAGCATTTGTTTTTTCAGTTTTTAATTTCAGGTTATCGCGTTTAGTTTCTTTTAGATTCTTATTCATTCTGAGAACATAAGCCAGCGGGATTGCGATGGCATACACAAAAAAATCTTTCCAGAAATAATACGAAATGCCCAAAATACTTTTGCCGGAATATTCTAATTTGAAAAATAAGGCTTGTAAATATGCGATAAGAAAAATAATTATCAGGTTGGCAATAATAACAGACAGCACATTCAATATTGGTTTTAATTTATCTTGTTTAAAAACCTTATCCTTCAATGAAAAATTAAACAAACCAAGTAAAGCAAAAACACAAAACTGACTGAATATTTGCTGAATGCCATAAATAAGTTTGCCATCTTCATTGAAAGAAAAGCCTGATACAGATATATTGCTCCATAAATCAAACAAATACCACAATAATTTCAGATTCAACAGAATCGATAAAAAGAACCCTGAAAGAAGAATTATTAAAATGTAATATTTATTTGGTTTGTTCATTTTAAGCAAAATTACAATGAATATGTTGAATTTGATTATTTCTATTAAGAACCATCATCGCTTACCCTAAGTTCTACAATGATTTAAGGTGTAACTGTATAAGATGAAAACGCCACAGCCCTGAAATTACCAACGGTTCCGGGACCAAAACTTGAAACCGGATTGTAGGGTGTTTGGTCTCCTGCAACGGCTATTCCTCTTACAATCTTTTCGTACATATTGAAATAGTCGTAAGTGATTTTATCAATTTCCGATACCCGGAATGTTGTAATTTCATTCTCATTAACATCCCGCTGCGGATTAAATAATGAAAGTCCTTCATTGGCATTCACAACACGATTATCATCAATTGCCCAATCAATTGTTCTATTGTGAACCCCGTTTGTCCACCATTCAAACTGGTACCGATTCCGTGTGGATGATGGGTCATTAACTACCCAGTTTTCAGAATAGGCAGTATAACTGACTCCATCTTTTCCACTTACCTGGTAAGGTGATAAAGCAATGTCTCTCAACGTAGCAGGTGGAAACATGGTTGAAACAGCATTGTAAATCGTGCCATTAATATCAATAGTTATAATATAAGTATTTCCTACTTGCCCAAAAATCGAACTTCCATTGTAAACTCCCTTGCCTATGTATGTGAGTTGCTCCGAAGAAATTCCATCGCTGATCTCGATTATTGCATTTGTTTCGTAATTCGGACTTGGTGTAAATGCAGCATTAATATCTTCTGAATAGGATATCTGAACCCATGCCGAACTGTCCATCTCAATTTTGGCATCAATTACGGTAATAGTTTCAATTTTATTTACATTTAAATCCATTGGTATTAACTCTTCCTGCAAACCTTTTTTGCACGAACTAAATACTGATATGATTGCAATTGCTAATATTAATTTCTTCATGTCTTAAAATTTTAAATTAAATTGAAAACTGGGAACAAAGCCAAAGGTGCTTCTGCCTTGAGCAGAAAAAACACTTGAAGGATTAGCTTCGACTTTTCCCGCTCCATTATTTACAATGTCTATGGTGTAAATATTTCTTCTGTTGTAAACATTGTACAATGAAATATCAATACTTGGTTGTATTTTTCTATTGTTCTTTGTTTTAAAGGAAAGAGATTCAGGTTCGTATTTGATACCAATATCCATCCTATGATAATCGGGCAGGCGATATTGATTTCTGGCTTCCCAATAAGGCATGGCAATATCGCCAATGTAATAGTAACTTTCTGGAAGCGTTACTGGGCGACCGGTATAATACACAAAGTTCAGAGAAAAAGTAAAATATTTAAGACTTTTACTCTTGGAGGGATTGTAGCTAAATTGTGAATTCAAACTATGGGTAATGTCATACATACTATGGTATGGACGACCTTGATTTATTGCATCAATTTCCCACAAAGATTCGCCCAGATTGTAACTTATTCTTCCCTTTAAATCACCTCTGGGCTTTTCAATGGAAACTTCGAAACCATAAGATCTTCCGATTCCCTGTGCAACATAAGCTTCCAGGTTATCTACCAAATAATTGTGTAAACCGTCTTCAAAGTCCGAAACACCATTTTGGTATTTATAATATGCTTCTGTTGATAATTCAATTTTATTATCAAAGAAGTTTCTGAAATATCCCAATGCAAATTGGTCTGTCAGCATTGGCGAAACATTTTTGGTTGATGGCATCCAGATGTCGTACCAGGTAATGTCTGAGCCAAGGGTCATTAATCTTAGATATTGAGCATTTCTGTTATAGGAAGCCTTGACGGAGTTCTTTTTATTTATAATGTAAGTAACAGATGCTCTTGGCTCAGGATTGACGTATGTTGCCATCACATCGGTATATCCTGAATATTCTGTTTGACTTATAGCTTCATTGCTCTCATCATCGTAAACAGTAGAATTTCCAGGACCTAATTGATTATACATTGAAAGACGTAGGCCAAAGTGGACAGCAAAATTTTTATTGAGAGTCTTTTCAAACTCAGCATACAGAGCACTTTCAAGTCCCTGCATAGGTGGCATGAATTTACCTGCATCATCCTGTGTTTGATCTACCAATGAACCATGATTAAAATCCTGGTACTCGCTATTTATACCGAATCTCCAGGTATTATTTTTGCTTGTAAAATAGGTCAATTCCTGTTTGAAACTATAGGTGCCAACTCCTGAGTAAAATTGGTATTGCCCTCCATCACCAAAAGTACTGTAACGACTGGCTATTAGAGATGTAGTAGAAATGAGTCTATCGTTAAAGGTGTGTGACCATTTTAAATGGCCGGCCTGATTTCCCCAATTCGTAAGCCCGGCTTCTGTGTAGGCAAAATCTTTTCCGTAATAGCCGGAGAAGGTCAGACGATTTTTATCGTTTATTTTCCAGATTAATTTGGCATTGTAGTCATACCATCTTTCTTCGGGTTGAAAAAAAGTTAAGCCACCCGTACCTTTTCCTCCTTTACCAACTCCCTTGCCATAAGGGTCATTAGAAGAATTACTGCTAATTTGATCAGACCAATAAGCAAAACCCCAGCGAGTATCTCTCCCTGCAACAAATACAGACAGCTTTTCCTTGATTAAGGGAGCTTCCAAAGAAAATTTTGAAGTAATAAGTCCCAGACTGATTTCCCCACCATAATTTTCAAAATTACCATCTGTCATCCGAACATCCAATACAGCAGAACTTCTGCCACCAAATCGAGCCGGAATACCACCTTTGTAAATGGTCATTTCGTTTACTGCTGCTGAATTAAAAATAGAATACAATCCCCTTTGATGAGAAGCATAATAGAGAGGCATTTCATCCATCAATATCAGGTTTTGGTCCAATCCGCCACCTCTGACAATAAATCCTGCCCTACCTTCTGCCACGCTATTTATTCCGGGAAGCATTTGGATGGCTTTAAAAATATCTGTTTCACCCATCACAATGGGTATGCTTTCTATTTGCTTGATATCTAATTTTTCGATACTTACTTCTGTTGAAGTAACATTCTTGTCTGGCTTCTCTGCAATCACCACAACATTTTCTAATTGAATCGCCGAAGGAAACAATTCAACATTTAGTTTTATATTCTTTACAATATTCACTGTTTTGGCAACTTTTTCATACCCTATGAAACTAAAAGTTAGTTTGTGTTCCCCTTTTTTAAGTTTTATTGAGTAAACCCCTTTTTCGTTTGTAGTTGCACCATTTTTAGTGCTTTCTTCAAAGATTGAAACACCTGGTAAAACTTCACCCGAAGTTGCATCTTTGACTATGCCACTTAATACAAAACTGCTTTGTGCATTTGCATTTGTGGTCATCAGAAGTACGAAGCCAAAAATTACTATTCTTGAAATCTTTAAAATCATTTCTTCCAAATTAAATTTTACCATCATTTTCAATGCAAAAATAATTAACCGCATTTTGTGTATGGAATTTTTCTAATTGAAACTGACAAAAAAAGGTTTGAAATGACTAATAATCGAGGTGAATTTTCAATTTGTATTTGGCTGCTAAAAAAGCATCCCGAAAGTATCCGGGACAAGTTGTGTGTGGCTGCGAAGCGAAGGTTGTAGTGAAGGGCAGCCACAGCATTGCTTGTACTCATAAATGAATTTATTTCAAAGGTATTCGTGAGCTCACTTCGTTCGGTTGCGGGCTGGGTTTTCATTATTCTTCTTTGTCTTTATGCAGCAAATATTCCAATATATTCTATCGTTTGTTTTGTCTTTTACAATGAACGCTAACAAATGTTTATAGGTTCATTCCGAAGCCCTTGCTGTTTGTCTGGCTGGGGTCAGTTGATATCAAAAATATATATAATTAGTTGAACACCTCAATATAATTACTAAAGCCAAGGCAATAAAATTTTCGTTAATTCACTGTTTAGTCCGTCCATAAAGTGTGTTTCGTTGAAACATCAATAGCCCCGACTTTCAAGTCTGGGGTTGAATTGAAGGGATGAAAAAGCCCCTCCTTTTCGCTGTCAATGCCGGAGGCATTGACAGCGAAAAGGAGGGGGAGGCTCTGCTAAATTCATTAATCCCGCGTTAAAACCCGGGGCTATTGAAAAGCATCGACTTTATAGACGAACACTATTCAGAATCTACCACAGGCCACCAGATAACATCATCAATTCCTCGAACAACTTGATATGTTTCCACCTTAATCCGGATGAGTGCAAAATCCTCTGAATGTAGCAAGCTCTCCAGATCGGGGTGCCTTTTCAGATGAGCATGCACAGCTTCTTCCACCTCTGATATCTCAAGCTCTTGAGCATGACCAAAAGCGGTAAGAGCAAAACCTTTCTGCTGGTTCGAACTGTCCAAATCTTCCCCTTGAATAAGAACTGCAACTCTGCCGTTATGCAAAATGTTTTCGAACTTACGGGTATTTCGATACGTAGCGAAAATTATTTGCCGGAAACCCTGAACCGGGGTAATCGCTATCAAACTTGCGTGCGGCTGCCCATGAGCCTCTGTCGCCAGAACTGCCAGCCGACAGGTTTGAAGGATGCCCTCAATGTATTTGTTTATTTGGATTGGATTTTTCATATCTGCTTCAACTTAGAATACAGTTACTTTTCATGTTTAAGTTTTTTTTAATTTAATCATATTGTCAACCATACCATCAAAAACAAAGTAATGCATTGGAAACATTGCATACCAGTACAACCGGCCTAATAAACCAACAGGACGATAGGTTGCCGTTTGATGCAGGTAGGATTTCTCATCCTTTTTAATGATCTTAAATTCTAACCAAGCTTCTCCGGGTAGTTTCATTTCAGCAAATAAAAGTAAACGGCCCTCCTTTTTGTTCGCATATAATACCCGCCAAAAGTCTATTGTATCACCAACATTTATGGAGCTTTGGCTAGTCCGGCCTCTCCTAAGACCAACACCTCCAAAAAATTTGTCGATTAAGCCTCTGGTTCTCCACAACCAGTTTCCATAATACCATCCGGTTTCTCCACCAATAGCCCAGATTTTATCTATGCAAACTTCAGGGTTTTCAATCGCACGCATTTTACTGTCTTTAAAACATCCAAAAGAAGGTACTTGGATAAATTCAGATATGTTAAAGTTTATTCCACTACTTGAATAAGCATCTTTCCAGCTTGAAAGGATTTCGTTGTTTTCAATTTTACTGAATGCCTTTTTTAATGCGCCTTTATAGCTTAAAGGTTTTACTCCAAGAATAGTGTCAAGTCGATTATCACGACAAACCACTTCTACTTTCATACTGTTTACAAGGGATGTTGCAAGCTTGTATGAGGTAGAAGTAACGAAATAAAGCCAGTACGACGAAAGCCTGGGAGTCATTATGGGGACAACGAAAATTTTACGTTTCAAATTTCGCTCTTTTCCAAAGGCCAAAAGCATGTTTTTGTAAGTCAGCACATCCGGGCCGCCGATATCAAAATTTTGATTAAATGTTTTTTGATTAAATAATGATTTGGAAAGAAACGCAATAACATCCGAAATTCCGATAGGCTGGCATTTGGTATTGAGCCATTTTGGTGTGATCATAAGGGGTAGTTTTTCAACTAAATCTCTTATAATTTCAAAAGAGGCGCTACCCGAACCGATAATTATTCCTGCCCTTAATGCTGTAAAATTATAATCTCCTTTGCTAAGTTCTATTTCCACATTTTTTCTGGAAGTTAAATGTTTCGAAAGTTCCGCATCATTAACGATGCCACCCAAATAAACAACATGTTTAACTTTGGTTCTTTTTAGCGCATCACGAAAGTTTATTGCCGAAACTTCTTCCAGAGATTTATAGTCGCCCGACGATGACATGGAGTGAACCAAATAATAAGCACCATCAATATCTTCCGGAATTCCTTCTAAAGAACTTTTGTCTAACAAATCTAATTTAAGTACGGTAATACTTTTTCTTAATGATTCCGGTGGATTGAATCTTTTAGTATCTCTAACACAACAAATTACTTCATGCCCTGCCTCAATTAGAACGGGGAGCAGTCGTTTACCAATATATCCTGTTGAACCGGTTAGTAATATTTTCATTTTAATTAAATATAGGGCCTATGGCTATGAGCAATACTGGATTTAAAAGTACTCCTTTTGTAGCCAAAGCCAATGTTTTTATTTAATTCCACTTCTGGCAGCATTACTTATTAGCCTGTTTTGCAGTGTTTAATAATACATAATTATCATAATATTTAGCATAGGTCTGATACGTAAAAATAATAGCATCTTTTGCAATTTCAGACTTGGGTGCAACAACTTCAAAACTATGAAAGCAACCTGGATACAATTTAAAATCAACAGGAATGCCTTCTTTTTTTAAAGCTTCAACATATTCTATAGTCTCATCTTTAAAGGGTTCAAATTCGCCAACAAAAGTTATCGTTGGCGGGAAATTTTTATAATTTTTATTTCTTGCAGCAGCAGCATAAGTTGGAATTTCTTCATTCTCTTTATTTATTGCTCTCAAATACAAGTTCCATGCTTTCGAATTTGTTTTGGTGTTCCACACCGGAACGTCCATATCTTTAGCAGATATAGTAATCTGACGGTCATCGATCATTGGATACAAAGGCATTTGAAAAGCTATATTTATTTCTTTTGTGTCTCTGGCTTTTAGCGTAACTGCTGCCGTAAGTCCACCACCAGCACTATGTCCTGAAACAATAAAATTAGAATCAAAAATCCCCAGCTTATCTGCATTTTCTTTCATCCATAGTAAAGTGTCATAGCAGTCGTTAAATGCTGCCGGAAATGGCTCCGTGAGGGCTTTGCGATAATCTGGTGCGACAACGACGCACGGTCTTGTCAGTATGTAGTTTTTAATTATTGCCAATGCTATTTCAGGTACACCTACTGCGTAACCTCCGCCATGGCTATACAACATTGCAGGTAATTTTTCTGTAACATTAAGTGGTTTAAATATCCTGATTCGTATGTCAGGCCCGCCACTCCTACTTTTAATGTAAAGTTCCTCAGAATGCAAGCCTTGTATTTTGTTGCCTTTTATAAACCTCAGTGCAAAATTGATAAGCTTTATGCCCCAAGTTTTACTAAGCAAAAACGACAAAATTATTGATAGATTAAAAGACGATTTCAATCCATTGTTAACCATGTTTTTGCTTATTTTCATATTGTCTTCTTTATTGCATTCAACGGTTTGCCGGGCAACATTAAATAGCTCTTTCGAAGTATTGAGATTAGCTTTTGTTGTAGAAAGTATTTATTAAATGAGTTGATACACCAGTATTTTTTCTTCTTTACCCTTCACACTTACCTTACCCCAGAATTTTATTGAAAACAATTCGTTGATTTTTTCATAAATAGTATCGCTAATTAGAATGATATCCGAAAGATCTGAAGTCAACGACTCTATCCTTTTTGCAGTGTTAACGGCATCTCCCGTAATCGCATAGGTAAGCCTGTCATCAGAACCAAGATTTCCAGCTATTATTGGGCCATAGTTTAGTCCAATTCCTACTGTTAATCTTTGAGGTAAAATATCCCTTAAATCATTATTTATCTCCTCCAGCTTTTTTATCATTTCTAATGCACAATAAGCGGTTGAAATTTCAGGATCCTCAATTGGCATGGGAGCACCAAAAGTGACGAAAATTTCATCGCCCGTAAATTGATTTATAACTCCATTGTACATTTTAATCACCTCTGCCATCTTTGAATAATACGTATCAAGCATCCGCACTACCGCTGTAGGGCTCATTTTTCCCACCATCGAAGTAAAATTTCTAATATCACAAAATAGTAATGCCACATCCAACTTCACACCCTCTTTAATGTCTTTTTTAGTGTTAGAGAGCGCTTTTTTCACGACCGACTCTGGAACATATTTTATAAATAGGTCTAAGATATTTTTTTGTTTTTCTGTCAAATAATTGAGTTTGATATTGGCTTTTTCGATCTCCTTTACTCGCTTCAATTCTCCTAATTTTGCCTTTTCAAGTTGTTTTTCAATTTTTACATTTTCCGTTATATCGTTCTGAACAGCCAGCAACTGATCAATTTTTCCGTTTTTATCAAACACTGGCGAAATAGACCACTCCATATAAAATTCAGTTCCGTCTTTTTTGTAATTAATTGCCTGCCCTTTCCATACTTCTCCTTTGTCGATAATACGCCTCAAATCCTGAAAAATACTTAGGTTGGTTTTAGCGCCTTGCAGTAGTCTGGGATTTTTACCGATAATTTCCTCTCTGCTCCACCCCGTCATTTCTTCAAAAGCTTTATTTACATAAATGATTTTTGGTCCGGGAAAGTCAAGTTCAGGAGTTGTAATCAATATGCTTTGAGACATTGATTCCAGCAATATCATTTGGTTATTAGAATTTGATTGTAGATTGCTCATTATAATCCAATTTATCATTTTTCCAGACGACCGCTAACCGGCTGTGTGCCATTATTTGCTGTTAGATGCTGGGCGTTTTCTTCGTTTCATTCGAACTGCTTTATTTTCAAGTTTGCACTGCCCCGATTTTGTTTTTCGGGCCGGTAAAAAAAGCGTTGGCAGACGGACAAGCTCTTCCCGATTTCTTCATCGGGATGTGCTTCCGACTGTGTGTTGGCTAATAATTGCCATAGATGCTTATTCCTCCTCCAAAATATTGATGTTTCAAATGTTCGTACACTAAGTTTGTTTTCACATCAATATCCTCTGATGCGTAGGTAGGATAAGGCAATACTTCAAAAAGAGTTTTGTTTACATAATTAAATACTGCTGCTGATGTCACAGATTTCTCAGCCCACTGGTCAACTCTTAATTTCTCTTTTTTTAGTTCTTCGAGTAATTCAACGGCAATTTCTTTCACCTTCTTTTTATCCGATTCAGGCAACTTCGGTTTTCGAAGAATATCAAATATGGCTTTTTGTTCTTCGGTCAAGCCTTCTCTCTTAGTATCAGCTTCTTCTTCGCTTAGGTTATTAACAAATTCAATCAATTTGCGGAAGGTCTCGGCAATTACCACTTCATCTTTACCACGATTATACTCGTCTATTATTTCCTGATATTTTTGATAGAAATCAACACGAAGAGGATTATGCTCAACCATGTATTTCAGTTGTTTTTCAATCTTCTCTTTCAAGGTTTGAACAACGGTGTTTTTATTTTTAGTTTTCAGAAAGTATTGTTCAAGTAGTTCGAAATTCAAGCCGCTAAGGTTAATGATTTTCCCTTCGTTATGGCTCGGCTCTGCAACCATATTTTCGATGGATTCATCAACAACAGACTGAATCTTCTTCATTATTTCAGACACATCAGCACTTACCACATTGTCCTCAATTGCAGTGTAAATAACATCTATTGCATTTTTTCGAGGCGCATATTGTTTCATCACTTTGTCGGGCTGCAAGGCTTTGTATTTTTTAAAAACCTCCCGTGCTAAAATTTGAAATTTTCTCTTGGTTTCGTCATTGGTATAAACTGCATTTACAGCCTTTTCCATGGCTGCCAGTTTATGCAAACCGTTTGCCTTAATTAATTCCTGCAAATCGAAGTTTACTTCATCTTGTAAAAATGTTTCTGTTGCTGTTAATGTTTCCTCTAACTGCTTAATAAGATCTTCTTTTGGTTTTACCGGAGGTTCAGGGTTATCACCACCTCCACCACCTCCGCCTTCGCCATAAATAGCAAGAGCATCTAACAAAGCAGTATAGGTTTCGATATAATCTACAATCAAACCATTGTTTTTTTCTTCGCTAATTCGGTTGGCTCTTGCAATGGCTTGCATGAGGGTATGCGATTTTAATGGTTTGTCCAAATACAAAGTTGAAAGGGTAGGAACATCAAAACCTGTAATCCACATGGCACAAACAATGACAATGCGGAACGGGTCGTCTTCATCCTTAAACCTTGTTTCAAGGTCCTGGGTATTCATTTTCATACGGTGAGGCTCAATGTCTAAATCCCATTTCTGAAATTTCTGTATTTCGTTTTGTTCGCTACTAATTACAACACAAATTTCAGTTTCTTTTATCCATTGTAGTTCCCGGCTTTTTTCCAACAACTCCTGGTCGCCATATTTGCCTTTTGCCACTTCTTTTTCTAATTGCTCTACATACTTTTTCCAATGCTCGGTTATAAGGTCATACACTCGCACTGCTGTGAGTTTATCCAACGCAATAAACATACCCTTGCCTTTATAGCCACGATTGCAAAAATGCCAAACTGCATCTTTTGCTATTGCATCTAATCTTTTTTTAGCAGTAAGTATTGGATATTCCCTTGCAAAAAGTTGTTCAACACGGCTACGTTGGTCGCTGTCTAAATCTTCGCTTTCGGCATCTATTAAGGCTCTGATTTGGTCGTTAATAATAGGATTTTTCAATCCTAAGTATTCGCCTCTGTTTTCGTAGTAAAGCGGAACAGTTGCTCCATCATCCACACTTCGTTTGAAATCGTAGCGGGAAACGTAATCACCAAAAATCCGTTTTGTAATTTCATCGTCTTTGAAAAGCGGTGTACCTGTAAAGCCAATAAATGAAGCATTAGGCACAGCATTCCGAAGGTTCATTGCTAAATTGCCACCTTGCGTTCGGTGGGCTTCGTCCGAAATTACGATTATGTTATCACGTTTGGTTATTTCATCTTCAAAATTAAATTTGTGAATCAGTGTAAACAAATAGCGATGTTCAGAACTTAGCAATTTTTTCAAATGCTTTCCACTGTTGGCTTTTAATGAATCTTTTGCCCCCGCTTTAATCTGAGGAACTGCATTAACTCCGCTAAACGTACCATAAATTTGTTTGTCTAACTCGTTGCGGTCGGTTACAATAAGGAAGGTATAGCTGCCGGTAAACTTGTGATGTATTTTTTGGCAGAAGAAAACCATTGAGTAGGATTTTCCGCTTCCTTGTGTATGCCAAAACACCCCAAGTTTTTGTTTTTCTTCTACACTTATTTTACCCAGTTTATAAAGTTGGTCTTTATGCTGAATGTTTTCTATGGCTTTATTTACGCCAATAAACTGATTATTTCGGGCAATAAGTTTTACAATCTTGCCTAATGAATTGTCAAACAGAATGAAGTTTTCAAACAAATCTAAAAAGCGTTTCTTCTCGCAAACTCCAACAATAATTCTATCCAGTGCAACAATACCTTCATCTTCCTCTGTGATTCTTTTCCACTCATGAAAATGTTGGTATTTACCTGTTACACTACCAATGCGACTTTCAATTCCGTTACTTAAAAGCACAAATGCATTGTAGTGGAATAAATGGGGAATTACATCCTTATAATCTGTGAAATTATCGTTGTAAGCATTTTCTAATTTACGATGTGCTGCTTTAAGTTCGATAAATAGTAAGGGAATCCCATTTACAAATCCAATAACATCAGGACGGCGTAAGCGATTACTTTTCCCTTCCAGCCAAAGTTGCTGAACCGCAAGGAAATTATTATTTGTAGCGGTATCAAAGTCAAAAACTTTAAGCTTTTTGTTTTTTACCTGCTCGCCTTTTTCGTTGATAAAGTCAACGGGAATGCCATTTCTTAATAGTTGGTATTTCCCGAAGTTTATTTCTCCTAACGATTTGGTAATACTTACTTCCAATAACTTCTCAAAAGCATTTTTGTAGGCTTGCTCGGGTAAATTGGGATTCAGCTTTTTAAGGTGCTCCATAAAAAGTGGTTTTAGAATTACCTCTTTTTTATTTAAGCGCCCTAATGTACTGCCTTCGCCAAAGGTTTCTTTGTTGTAGGCTATGGCGGTATCCCATCCCAATTGATTGTGAAATAAATCAATGGCTGTTTGCTCTATCAGGTTATCTTCGGAGTATTCCCAGGTCATGGCTATGATTTATTTGATTTTTGGATTACCTTGATTTTTTTGTTTGAATTTGCTGTTGAGCAATCGTTTGAATTCTAAATTTTTTGCACCAAAATTTATCAATTCTGAGTATTTGTATTCTTCTTTAATCATATCAATCAGCTTAATCACAGTTTACACTTCTATTTGTCCATTCATCAATTTTGGCAACAAAATATCCCGTGCCTCGCGGAGTTTGCTGTTTTGTATGTGAATGTTTTTTATTAATTGATAAATTGGCTCTGCTTCTTTGTTGAAATCAATCAAATCTTTATCCTTTGGGATTGTAACCAATAAATTTTTGATAATCATTTGGCTAATGTTTTCTTGTGCAGCTCCCATTCTAAAACTCAAAACATATTCTCTGTTTTCTAATAACCAGTTCATTATGTAATAATTGCTTTTTATTGAATCCTTTTGAATGATGGCACAACAAGCTTGATTCGTAGTTGATGGTTGAGTTAATATCCCAAGCATTCCAATAGTAGCACCATACATTGCCATAATAACTGAACCGACTGGAAATAACTTTGCGGAAGACTTATCAACAGCACCTTCTGTGACTTTCTCTTCGCTATCAAGCAAAATACTATCCGCTAATTCTTTTGACTTGAACCAATTAATTTCACCTGTAAAATATTCAGCATTAGTTCTGGACGGTGTTCCACCTGAACTTGTATCATATAAATCCGACAGCTTGTGTTTTTTAACTTTATCAAGAAGCTTATAACTTGCGAACGCCTTCTCCTCCAACAACTTTATCCGCTTCAAATTATTCTCTATCAAATCATCATAAGCCGATAAAATGGCGGCGATGCGGCGTTGGGTGGGGAGTGGAATGTTAGGGACTTTAATTTGTTCGACAACTCCTTTATCTGCTCTTTGTCTTCCCGATGCACCGACCATACTTTTAATAGCAGGTTGTCTCACTGCATTTGTCTTTGCTAAATAATAAATAAAGTCTGGGTCTGAAATACTCTCTTTTGCTCTGAAAACAAAAAATTCAGTCGAACCAAATCCTTTTTCTTTTTCAAGTCCTTTTACCTTGGCAATCTTTCCATTTTCTAAACAGGGTGTTATTCTTGCAAAAATGGTATCTCCATTTCCAAATTTAGCACCACTACCAGTATAAACTCGTTGATTTATTTCTTGAACGTATTTAATTCCACCATCAACAACAGCCATAGGAATATTATCATACAACTCATCCTTTTCCAAAGAAATCTTTGGAGGAAATTCAACTAATTCTGAAAATGCTATTAATTCCCACTTCATACTTCCCCCTCTTTATTATTCCCAAACATTTTCCCTTCCTCGTCCCACATTTCGCGGAAGGCAGTGATGTGCCAGGCGGCGGTTTTCGGGTTCAGGTCGAAAAGGTAGCGGCACAGCCTGCGGTAGAGCAAGAGCATTTTATCATCGAAACAAAAGCTGAGCATGGAATCGAGGATTTCTGAAATTCGCTTTACGTCGGTGGTTTGCGTGGCAATCATGTTTTCGACCATGGGCAAGTATGCCTGGTAGGCATCATGCAAAAGCTCCGTTTGCTGCCGGGCTAGTTTTTTTACTTCTTCTTTCATTTGCGGTCCTCCTTATTCTGAGATATTACATGCCAGTAACCCCTAGTGCCGCCAATGCGTTGTAAATAGCCTTTTTTCTTAAGGGCATTTATATGTTTCTTTACGGCAGCTTTTTGGATTTTTAATTTGCTTGCAAGCGTTTCAAAACTATTTTTTGGATCAACCGCAATTATCGTAAGTATTTCTTTTTGCCGATCTGTTAATTCTATTGGGCTACCTATTGGGCTACCTATTGGGCTACCTATTAGGCCACCATTTTTCGTGGCAACTTCGGTGTTTTCCTTGTCTTCTGCCCAATTCCACTCACTTTTAAAAGTCATGCGGAGAAAGTTTTCGGTAAAATGAAAACAATCTTCGGAATAGCTTTCCAAAATACGGGGTATGCCCGAGCCAAGGTGCTCAACCAGTTCTAAGTCTTTATAAATACGCATCATTTCCTGGTTGCGTGGCACAGAAAAACCTTGAAAAAATTCATTATTGTTTAGTTCTTCGGGAAGGCCACCGGTAGAAGTAATTTCTATGCGGTTGTCGAATATCTCAAACTTGGGAGGTATTTCGTGTGTATAGTTGTTATGAACAATGGCGTTGATAATGGCTTCGCGCAATGCAACGGCATTCCACAATCTCGTATCTATGCGTTTTTGTGAGGTTATGGTACTTCGGGTTTTATTTTCAAGTTCAATTTTGTCGAGCACCTGTTTGGTTGCTTTTATTATGGAGCAAAATCCGTATTCATTGTTTTCGATAAGATTTACCCGGTTTACGCCGCGATATTTGGCAACTTTAATGGAAACAGCATTGGCATCGGACATCAGGTATGCAACATAATTAAATTTCCCCTCTTCGGTAAGCAAGCCAAGGTTAGCGGCAAACTGGTTGTTGAGCCTTTTGCCTGATTCCTGATAATATATTTTAAGTTGTTCAAATTTCAACTTTTGAAAATTCGATTTGATTCTACCTAAAGAATTTCGGGTGCGTTTTGCAAACATATTTTCAATCATACGCACAGGCATTGGTTCGGCCGCAGTTCCCACTCTAATAAAGCAGCCTTTCTCTGACATGCCTTGTTTTTTAAGGTAATACGGTTTTTCGGGGCCGCTGGCAACAATTATTTTTACAATAATTTTATCTTCAATTTCCTCTTGCAAAATATCGAACAAACCCATGCACGATGGTTGGATGTTATTTTTAAGACGGTCTTTTATTTGCAATTGTATTTTATCGGCATTTGCTAGGCCTTTAACGATGCCGTTATCATCAATGCCAATGTAAATTATTCCACCTTCGCGATAATTTAAAAAAGCGACAACCTCCTTTTCAAAGGAGTCGGTGAGTATGAGTTTGAATTCTATGCGATTCGATTCTTTCATCAGTTAAAGAATGCTTTTATAATTTTCAGAAATAATTTTTGTCAGGTTCAAAGCCTCCTCATTCAATCCTTCTAACTCAATATGAATTTCTTTTAATCTTTCTTCGTAATCAATATCATCATCGGTAGCGGTGTCCACTCCAACATATCGCCCCGGGCTTAAACTCCAATCTTTGGCTTCAATTTCGGCTTGGCTTACCACTTTGCACAGTCCTTCTACATCGGTATAAACACCTGCGGGAAAACGGCTGGTGAGCCAATGGGCTTGTTTGTAAAAATATTCGGTTTCGTGCAGCAGTCCGGGTTCTTCTTCGTCGGGGTTG
>Ga0208900_1000358_pt1 | contig 29137 bp, 20 predicted proteins | sample AntAceMetag02UKK_FD_184763 | JGI IMG/M metagenome (GOLD analysis project Ga0208900, IMG submission 184763) | Saline lake microbial communities from Ace Lake, Antarctica - Antarctic Ace Lake Metagenome 02UKK (SPAdes) (version 2) | ecosystem: Environmental > Aquatic > Non-marine Saline and... | reverse complement strand
CATCAAAGCAGTATCAGGGACAAAGGTTACCAGGGTACAAGGCAGCGACCTTATTGAGTTGAAATATAAATCTATCGATCCGGGGATTACCGTGCAAACACTAAATATCATAACCATGGTATTTATTAAAAATTATAAGTCGCTTAAAGAAAACCAGTCCGATGCAGTAGTTCAGTACTTCGAAGGCCAGGTAAAGCTGGCACAGGGAAAACTCACTATTGCTGAAGATAACTTATTGAATTTTAATAAAGGAAATAAGATTATTAACTATTACGAGCAAAGTAAATTTATTGCTGCTAAAAAGGAAGAAATTGAGGTTTCAATACAGGATGAACGTATGAAAATGGCCGGTGCTGAACAAGCGCTAATCAACATCGAAAACAAGCTCCAAATACAAGGACAAATTCAGGGAATATCTGATGAAATTGTGAAAAATCGAAACAGGCTGATCGAGATTACCGAAAAATTAACCATCAATGAAATTATGTCCGGGCCTGATACAGCCTCAAAAAATGAAATGGCGAGGTTAAGAATTGAATCAGTAAAAGTTGAAGATGAGCTTAATCAAAGCCTAAGTCAATTGTATTCGTTTAGTAATTCGATTGATGGCCTGCCAATGAATGAACTGCTTAGTGAATGGTTGAAAAATCTAATTAAATATGCTGAAGCAAAAGCAGGTTTAAAGATATTGCTCAACCGACAGGTAGAATTTGCTAAGAATTACGATTTGTTTGCTCCCCTTGGTGCTAACATTAGTCGCATTGAAAGAGAAATAGATGTTGCTGAACGAGAGTATTTGTCGCTGTTGCATAGCTTGAATGAGGCAAAGCTGAAACAACAAAACGAGTCATTATCGACAAATATAAAACCGCTTGATTCTCCCTTCTATCCTTTGTCGCCACTACCTTCCAAACGAAAAATCTTAATAGTTGCTGCCGGTATGTTTGGATTTATTTTGGTTGCCTTTAGTATTTTACTCACTGAATATTTCGACAATACCATCAAAAACTTAAAACGTGCCGAAACTCTTACCGGCCTAAAATTTATCGGGTTGATGCCAAAAATTATTGGCAAGTACAAAAGTTACAACATGCCCTTTATTACCAACAGGCTCATCGAGCTACTCATACAGGAAATTAAATTCCATACCCGAAAACAAGGCAATGATGATTACCGGAGGCAAAGCAAAATCATTGTTGTTTTTAGCAATACCGAGCAAGAAGGAAAAACATTTATTTTAGGAAAAACTGTTGATAAACTCAGGGCGGTCGGCGACAGGGTTTTATCGATGAATTATGAATTTCAGCAGGATCAAAGAGAAGATTTTCAGCATAAAGAAATTACAAGGGAAAAGAAACTCTTGTCCCAAATCTCCAATCCATTATCACTTTTACGATCGATTTTCGCCGATAAAAAGAATGACCCAATATTTGAAACCTATAAAAATAAGGACAGTATTAACTACCAAATTGATGATTCTTTCTCCGACAAACAGGATATTTTTGATCTTTTAAAAAATCAGGATATTACTTCGCTCGACAATTACAATTACATTTTTATTGAACTTCCTGCTATCATCAATAACTTTTATCCCTCATCGATCATAGCCCAAAGCGATCTTACTATCGCTATTATGCGCTCAAACCGGGAGTGGAAAAAAGCCGACACCAATGCTGTGGAAATGTTTAGCCAATACCTGAGCAATAAACCACTTGCATTTCTTAACGGTACAGAAATAGAGGAAACCGAAGGATTGCTGGGCACACTTCCAAAAAAGAGAAGTCAACTTAGAAAGATGATCAAGCAATTGCTTAAATTTCAATTTTATACCAAATCATCCATAAGATAACTTAAACCGACATGATAAATAAATTTAAAAAATTGTTTAGGTCAAGTGAGTCACTTTCATTGATGACCAACATGTCGGTAGCAGCATTTGGCTTTTTAAGTTTTATGTTCCTCGCCAGAACTTTCGAAAAAGACCAGTTTGGTGAATGGCTTTTATATCTGGTTACTGCCGGACTAATCGAAATGCTTCGCTTTGCCATTACCAGAGTATCCATAATTAAGTTTCTCTCGGGAGCCAAGCCAGACGAACGAAAACAACTCATGGGTTCAAACTGGTTGCTTGGATTAATTTTAACAACTATTTTAATTGTCATTATCCTCGCCATAAAATTTCTTTTTCCTACCTGGATCGAAAGCTCAGGTTATTATTACTTTTTTACCTGGTATCCTGTGCTGGCTATCGTAAACCTACCTTATAACAATGCACTTGGTGTTTTACAGGCCGATCAGAATTTTAAATCAATATTAACAATCAGGGTATTTTCAACAGGTACATTTTTCCTTTTTATTATTATCAATTTTCTTTTCCTTAACCTGGGCATACAAAGTGTAATTTGGGCTCATCTCGTTGTAAACCTGCTTACATCCCTCCTAAGTATTGTTAAGAGGTGGGATGGCATTGAAAATTTATTCAAAGCAACACGGGAGTATAATCTAAAATTGTTTCATTTCGGAAAATTTACCATTGGAACCATGATTGGTTCAAATCTGCTTAAAAGCGCCGATACAATTTTAATAGGCCTCAGCCCTATGGGTGCTGCTGCTGTTGCGCTTTACAGTGTTCCACTAAAACTCACCGAAATTATGGAAATTCCCCTAAGGAGTTTTATGGCCACCGCGTTTCCCAAAATGTCGAAGGCAAGTGCTGGAGATAAAAATGATGAAGTTAGAAATGTATTTTATACTTATTCAGGGGCTATTACATTGCTTTTTATTCCGATAGCACTTATTTGTATAATATTTGCCAAATACTTTATTCTGATATTGGGGGGTGAGCAGTACCTCGAAACATCTGTTCCAATTATCCTGTTTCAAATATTTGCCGTTTACGGGCTTTTTCTGCCAATCGATCGCTTTACGGGTGTAGCCCTGGATAGTATTAACAAACCAAAAAAGAACTTTTACAAAGTTATTGTTATGGCAAGCCTGAATATTATTGGCGACCTTATCGCCTTATATGTATTTAATTCGCTTATAATGGTGGCTATGGTAACCATTATTTTTACAATTGTGGGTCAAATAATAGGATTTCAATATTTGAAAAAAGAAATCCCGGTAGGCTATTTTAATATTTTTAAGTACGGATATAATTTTTATAGGCATGCTTACCATGAAATAGTAAAAGGAAATAAAAATTAAGCTAAATGCTAAATCAAATTCAAAAACGTACGGGAGCTGACGGTTTTGGTAAACCTTTAACGGTATTACTCATGTTAGTTCTTGCCGTTGTATTTGGTGTTGTAATTGCAAAAAAGGGGTTTGTTTTTGCTGTATTGCTAATTCTCATTCCGTTTGTTTTGGTTCTGATTACGAAAATTTTTGAAAATCCTAAAATCGCAGTATTCATTGTAGTATTTATCGGGTTCATAGCCAATGGCCTTAGCAGGTATATTAAAGGCCCGCCTTATGGTTTAAGTGTTGACGGAATACTTGTGCTTGGTTTTGTAGCAATAATATTCAGAGATTTTTATAAGGGTGTGGATTGGAAACCAGCCGCAAAGGGTGTAAGCTATGCCGCCATAATATGGTTTGGATATTCAATTCTGCAACTTGTAAATCCTGAAGTAATCAGCAGGGAGGCCTGGTTTTATTCCATGCGTGGAATATCACTTTATTTGGTTTTGATAGCCCCACTCATACTCCTCACTTTTAAAAACTTTAAGGATCTTAATACTTTCCTTTATTTATGGGGTATTATGTCGCTATTGGCAACTTTAAAAGGTTTTGTCCAATTAAACATTGGTGTTGACCCCTGGGAGAAAGCCTGGCTTGATGGCGGTGCTTCTTTAACACACATTCTCTTTGGAAAACTCAGGGTGTTTAGTTTTTACAGCGATGCCGGGCAATTTGGTGCTGCCCAGGCCCATGCCGGAGTTGTAGCATCCATTATTTTTCTTCATGCCAAAGAAAGAAAAGAGAAAATATTTTTCGGTATTGTAGCTCTTGCCGGCTTTTATGGCATGTTAATCTCCGGAACGAGGGGCGCAATAGCAGTGCCTGCTGCCGGCTTTTTTTTGTACCTTATTCTAATCCGCAATGTAAAACTTGTTACCATAGGGATAATTCTTGGACTAACTGTTTTCATTTTTTTTAAATATACCACCATAGGTAATGGAGTGTATGCCATAAATCGAATGCGAAGCGCTTTCGACCCAAATGACCCTTCATTACAGGTGCGCCTCGAAAACCAGAGAAAGCTTAAAGTTTATTTGGCAACAAGGCCACTTGGTGGAGGGATAGGACATGCCGGCGACAAGGCGCAAAGGTTTACACCCAATGCCTACCTGGCAAATGTAGCCACCGATAGCTGGTATGTAATGATTTGGGCCGAGCAGGGAATCATTGGGCTCTACCTTCACCTCGGTGTCTTGTTCTTTATCCTGATTAAAGGATCGTATATTGCGATGTTCAAGGTTAGAGACCCTGCACTGCAGGGTAAGTTTTTTGGCATGGCCGCCGGGATGATGGGAATTATGGCGGCAGCCTATGGCAATGGTGTACTGGGCCAAATACCAACATCCCTGGTGCTTTATTCATCCATGGCCTTATTATTTTTGGGTGAAGAAATAAGTGAAAGATATGAAAAAAGCCGTGTTGTAGAAAGCATTACAAATAATTAATTATTTTGGAATAATGAATAGATCTGAACTATTAAATATTGCAATTGTAGCAGCCATTGATGCCGGAAAGGCAATCATGGAAGTGTATCTTGATGATTACGAGGTAAACTACAAAGAAGATAAATCTCCGCTTACCATTGCCGATAAAAATGCGCACGAAATAATTGCTGAGCAGCTTGCAAATACTGGTATTCCACTCATGAGCGAAGAGGGCAAAAGCATCCCGTTTGAAATTCGTAAGCAATGGAAAACACTCTGGATAGTGGATCCGCTGGATGGAACCAAAGAATTTATTAAAAAAAATGGGGAGTTTACCGTAAATATTGCCTTGATCGAAAACAACAAACCAGTCATGGGCGTGGTTTTCTGCCCCACCCTAAACGTAATTTATTATGCCGATGAATTAATAGGTGGCGCTTTTATGGCTCATTTGCCCCCCTCATGGAATCAAGAGCCCGCTGATTTTACTATTATCCACCAAGCTGCGCAAAAACTCCCGATTAAAAAAGATAGGAAGAGTTTTGTTGTGGTTGCCAGTCGTTCTCATCTTACCGATGAAACCAAAACATTTATCGAAAAAATTAAAGAGCAGGAACCAAATGTTGAATTCATGTCAAAAGGAAGTTCCTTAAAACTTTGCATGGTTGCCGAGGGTAAGGCTGATATTTATCCCCGCTTTGCTCCAACCAGCGAATGGGATACCGCCGCAGGCCAGGCAGTTGTGGAGCTGGCCAATGGAACAGTGGTAATTCCCGATTCACTTACTCCGGTAGTTTATAACAAAGAGAACGTTTTGAACCCCTGGTTTTTGGCCGTAAATAATGATGTTTTTAAAAGATTAAAGCTATGACACAAAACGACTATCCACTGGTTTCCATCATTTCAATCAACTTTAATCAACCCGGCGTAACTGCCGAAATGATTGAATCGTTGCGTAAAGTAAGCTACCCCAATGTTGAGGTGATTATTGTTGACAATGCATCCTCCAAAGGAAATGTGGATAAACTTAAAGTGGAGTACCCGGAAATAATGCTCATAAAAAGCACCAAAAATCTTGGCTTTGCCGGGGGTAATAATTTGGGAATAAAACAATCGAAAGGCGAGTACATCTTATTGCTCAACAACGATACTGAGGTTGATCCCGGATTTCTTGAGCCGCTGGTTGCGAAATTTCAAAACGATAGTTCCATCGGGGCCATATCTCCAAAAATATATTTTCATCACACACCAAACATGCTCCAGTTTACAGGGATTTCCGAAATTAATAAATACACCACGAGAAGTACCGGGTGGGGTTTTGGCAAAATGGACGAAGGGCAGTTTGACGAAGATAAAGAAAGTTTTTTTGCCCATGGCGCTGCCATGATGGTGCCCCGCAGTGTAATAAAAAAAGTGGGTATGATGGCCGAAATTTATTTCCTTTACTACGAAGAAATGGACTGGGGGCAACGAATTAGAAATGCAGGTTATAAAATATTTTACGTTCACAATTCAAAAATTTACCATAAGGAATCGGTGAGCACCGGTAAGGAAAGCCCGTTAAAAACCTATTACATGAACCGCGCACGAATAATATACATGCGTCGGAATGTGGGCGGGTTTGCCCTGATAATTGCTTTTGCCTATCAAAATTTTATAGCCGTTCCCAAAAACCTGCTTCTTTATTTACTCAAAGGTAAAATGGATCTGTTTCGGGCTTATGTCCGGGCTGTTTCCTGGAACATTAAAAACGTTTTCAACAAAAATATCTATCATAATCCATCCATATAATTTTAATTTAAAAAACTAATAATATGGAAATAGTTTTACTCATTGCCAACATCATCCAAATTTTACTGCTGGTCTATTTAGGACTTTCATCGTTCTATATTTTCGTGCTGGCTATTGCCGGCCATTTTAAGATTAATCATCGAAAAAAGCTTAATGAAAAGCAGCGCCGTTTTGCAGTTTTAATACCCGGTTATAAAGAAGATGCCGTTATTGTTGACGTGGCCGAAGATGCTACCCACCAAAATTACCCAAAGGAAATGTATGATGTGGTAATCATCGCCGATTCATTTCAACCCGAAACCATCACAAAACTCAAATCGCTTCCTATTAAGGTTATTGAAGTTTCCTTTGATAAAAGCACCAAGTCGAAAGCGTTGAACAAGGCTATGGCCCAGCTTCCCGAAAATTATTATGATGTCGCGCTAATTTTGGATGCCGATAATTTGATGGAAACAGACCTGCTTAATAAATTCAACGATTCCTTCTCGTGTGGATTTGTTGTAATCCAGGGACATCGGGTTGCGAAAAATGTAAACAACACCCTTGCTATACTCGATGCGATCAGCGAAGAAATCAATAACCATCTTTTCCGCAAGGGGCACAGGGTGCTGGGACTTTCATCGGCATTAATCGGCTCGGGCATGGCCTTTGAGTACGATTTCTTTAAAAACCTGATGAAAGGAGTGAAAGCCATTGGGGGATTTGATAAGGACATCGAGCTGAGGCTGACCAGGGATAAAGTAAAAATTGAATACCTCGAAAAGGCTTTGATTTACGATGAAAAAGTAAGCGAAACCAAAACCTTTTCCAATCAAAGAAGAAGGTGGCTTTCGGCCCAGGTAGTGTATTTTACACAATCGTTTTTACCTTCACTTCGCGATTTGTTCCTCAAGGGAAATATGGATTATTTCCTCAAATCATTCCAGCAGATACAACCTCCCCGAATTTTACTCATTGGAATATCATGGATTTTTGCCACTATTTCATTATTTCTATTGAGGGATTATTTTACACCTTTTTGGTTAGCAATATTTTTCATGGTAAACTTTGGGATAATAATATCAATACCAAAAAAATTCTGGAATCGAAAACTGCTAGTTGCCATTGCAGGAATTCCACGCGGGTTTCTCCTTATGTTTTTTACATTATTAAAAATTAAAGGAGCCAATAAAACTTTTATTCACACTGCTCACGGAGAAGATAAACAAAAAAAATAAGTCTCATTAGTTAAACACTTGAAAAACAAACTCTATGGAAACAAAAATTTTTGGCTTTTTTGACAAGGAGTATCAATCCGGCTTAATTAAAGGGGATTCTCAAACCGATAAACCGAAACTATTTCAAATAACTCAGGAATACGAGTACAATTCTGGCAAGGCATCATGCTTTGCCTGGGGGCAGTTTTACGATCTTGATAAAACATGCAGCGATCTTAAAATTGAGGTTACCAAAAACCCGGCTGAAGCTTTATTTAACGCCTTTACAGACAATAACTTTCAAAAAGCCGAATCGTTTTACGGTGAATTTACCTATTTGTTTATCGATGAAAAGACGGTAGTTATTGGGCGCGACCTTGTGGGTGCCGGCTTACCCGTGTATTATACCGAAAAGTATTTTTCTAATACTATCGATAGTTTTAAACTAATCAAAAACTTCGACTTTGCCCTGGACTACAGCGGAGTTAAAACCTTTTTAAACATTGGTACGCCACTTCCTCCTAAAACCCTGGTCAAGGATGTTAATCAATTATTACCAGGAGAATACCTCGTTTATGCCAATAAAAAATTAAGCAAGCATTTAATCTATACCTTTGATAAATACACGAAAAATTTTGGTTCCCTAAAAATATCCGAACAAGAAGCTACCGCGGAATTGGAGCGCTTGCACAAAGCAGCCATTGGCCGAAGGATAAAAGACAAATCGAATGTTGCCCTGCTGCTGAGTGGTGGTTACGATTCGGGTGGAAACATTGCCGCGCTGCGCGATATTTACGATGGTGATGCCAATGGTTATTCGATTGGTTTTAAAGATGACCAATGGTCCGAATTGCCGCTTGCCAAATTGCTTGCCGACACCTTTGATGTAAAGTTTAAAAGTTATTTAATTGATGGTAGCGAAATTGATGAACTGCCGGTAATTTTAAAAGAGCTGGGAACTCCATTCCAGGAAAATGGCCTCATGGTAAATTATACCGTGATGAAAATGGTAAGTAACGACAACAATGAACTCATACTTGGTGGCGATGGCAACGATCAGGTTTATGGTACCGGGATGCACCACGCGGCTTTGCACTACCTGTCCTCAAAATATGGCATAAAACATATTCAGCACCTGCTATCATTTATGTTGTCGGGGACCAACCACAGCAAACTGTCGAAGGTTGATTTCCACAATTCCAAAATCCTAAATGTTGACAGCCAGTCATCATTTGGCTTTAACGAAAATGAGTTGGGCAAATTATTAAAACAAAAAACAGAAAAATTAAATACTAACTTCCTAAAAATAAACAATCTCAAAGTAAAATCTTTTGAGGATTTATTTCAATCCCATACTTATTATAAAGATTTCGTACACGATGGTTGTAACCTGATTATTTTCAAAGCCTCAAATATGGCCAGGCTTTACAATCAAAAGTTAAGCTTTCCATACATGGATAAAGATTGTATCGACTTTGTTTTTAGCCTGCCACGCGAAATGCGGATCCCGGGTACGGTAAAAGAAATGGCCAAGGGTAACAGCCCGTCAAAGTATTTGCATAAAAAATATTTGAAGCCGAAACTGCCGAGGGAAATTACCGAACGGAAAAAACAAGGTGGCTTTGCACCCCTGCCAAAGTTTTTTAATGATGGGGAGAGAAGGAAGTTGATTTACCAAATTATCAGGAATTCAAAATTGAGTAGCGAAATCTTTAACAGCGACCAGATTGAAGCATTTTTTAATCAATACGAAAGCATAAGTACAAATAAGGATGCCTGGTTTTGGCACCAGCAAAGTATGGCTTTCAAACTCTTCAACCTGTTAACCCTAACAATTTGGTGGGACATCCATTTTAATGAACATAAGGGAATGAAACTGGAAGATTTTGTTTAAAAAATGTTGAAACCAAAATGTAACTCCGTGGATACCGAAAAAAATATTTTCTTAAAATGTTAAGAAGTGCTAAAAAAATACCGATCTTTATTTCTTGATTCATTTGCCTTGCCGAATTTTTGCAGGCAAAATAAAATAATACAACTTGAACGAACTATCATTTAAAAAGATGAAAATATGAGAATTGGAATTGAAGGACAAAGGCTTTTTCGTGAAAAAAAACATGGAATGGACATGGTTGCACTGGAGCTTGTAAAAGAACTCCAGGGCATCGATACCGAAAACGAATACTACATCTATATCAAGCCTGATGTGGATAGTGATTGTTTGAGCGAAACAAAAAATTTCCATATTGTTGAACTCGAAGGCGGGTCTTACCCTGTTTGGGAGCAATCGGCATTACCCAAGGCTGCACAACATGATGGTTGCGATATGCTGCATTGTACCAGCAACACGGCCCCGCTCAACCCTAATATGCCGCTCATTGTTACCCTTCACGATATTATTTACATGGAGAAATCCTACCTGAAAATACTTGCCGATAAGGGAACCAACTACCAAAAATTTGGCAACGTTTACCGCAGGTACATCGTGCCAAGAGTTATGAAAACGGCTGATAAAATAATCACCGTCTCCCATTTCGAGAGAAACAGGATTGGTGAATTTTTTGGCCTGCCCGAAAGTGATAAAAGGTTGGTAGCCGTTTACAATGGGGTTAGTCGCCATTTTGAAAAAATTACCGATGAGGGTTTCCTTAAAAGGGTAAAGGCACAATACAAACTTCCCGATAATTATTTTTTCTTTCTTGGCAATACCGATCCCAAGAAAAATACCAAAGGTGTGCTAAAAGCATTTTCAGATTTCCTGAAACAAAGTGGGAAAGATTTCAAGCTTGTAATGCTCGATTACGATCGGGATGAATTAATGAAACTTCTCAACGAAATTGGCAATCCCGGACTTGAAGACCACATCCACCTTACGGGCTATGTTGTAAACACCGACCTACCGGCAATTTATAGTATGTGCAAAGTTTTCCTTTACCCATCGCTGCGCGAAAGTTTTGGAATTCCTATGCTTGAAGCCATGCGCTGCGGGGTGCCTGTGATTACATCAAACACCTCGTCGATGCCTGAGGTTTCGGGGGGAAAAGCCGTAATTATCGATCCATTCAAACCTGAGGAAATTACCGGGGGCATCATTAAATTGTTGGATGATGAAAAGTATGCCAACGGAATTGTTGAGCAGGGATATGAGCAGGCTGCAAAGTTTTCGTGGAAATCGATGGCAGAGCATGTTTTGGAATTGTACAAGGAAGTTTATGAAAAAAATAAGTAAAACTTAACTATTATGAAAATCGAAAATAGAGACATTGTGGTTGTTGGGATTCAACCATGGGATATTGAAATTGGGAGCAATTGCAAAAATATTGCTTACCAAATGTCGAAAAAAAACAGAGTGCTCTATGTAAATAGTCCTCTTGACCGTTTGAGTGCCCTGAAAGATAGAAAGTCGGCAAAAGTAAAAAAGCGACTTGATATTATTAAAGGGAAAGATAAAGCGATAAAAAACATTGAGGGTAATTTATATGAGTTTTATCCACGTACCATAGTTGAACCGGTAAACCGGATTCCTAACAAAGGAATTTTTGATTTCTTTAATAAAATCAATGCTAAACGTTTTGCCAAACAAATCAATTGGGCTGTTAAAGAAATGGGGTTCAAAGACTACATTCTTTTTAACGACAGTTCTATGTTTTTGGGTAATCATCTGAACAAACATTTAAATTACGAATCCTACATCTATTACATCCGCGATAACCTTGTTAATAGTCCCTTCCCCTATTGGAATACGCATGGCAAGAGAATTGAGCCAGAGGTAATTAAAAAAGCTGATGTTGTAGTAAATAATTCGCTTTACTATACTGAATATTCCAAAAAATATAATCCTAATAGTTTTATGGTTGGCCAGGGTTGCGACACTTCATTATTTGATGATAAAACCCGAAAGATTGATATTGCACCCGAACTCAAAGAAATTAAAAAGCCTATAATTGGGTATGTGGGCAATATTGCCCACATACGCCTCGATGTTGATCTGCTTGTGAATATAGCTAAAGCTGATAAATCGTGGCAACTCGTACTGGTAGGGCCTGAGGATAATGTTTTTAAAGCATCGGAGTTGCATCAAATGGAAAATGTGCATTTTCTTGGTTCAAAACCCGAAGGAAGATTACCGGAATTTATCAAAGGATTTGATATTTGCATTAATCCACAAGTTGTTAATATTACAACAATTGGTAATTACCCACGCAAAATTGATGAATATCTGGCAATGGGCAAGCCGGTTTTGGCAACAAAAACAATAGCCATGGAGTATTTTACCGAATACACCTATCTTGCCGAAACCACAGAAGATTACATACGATTGATAAAAAAAGCACTTAGTGAAGATTCGCCCGAACTACACGAGAAACGAAGAGTGTATGCCCTCTCCCACTCCTGGGAACAAAATGTAATTGAAATTTGGAATGCTCTAGAAAAAGTACAAAATAAACAATAGTTTCACTTAACAAAATAAAATGCTATGCTCGAAAATAGACCAAAACTTAAAAAGATTTTGCACTATTTAATAGTGCATCCCTATGCCACACGACCACGTCGCTGGTTTAGATTTTTTATCTATCCTATCATTATTAAAAGAGGTAAAGGATCAATTATTAAACGCAAAGCAAGATTGGATATCTTTCCGGGAAAAGTATTCAAAATCGGTTACAGAACCATTATTGAAGATTACGCTATTATTAATAATGGCATGGGAGATATAATCATTGGTGACCGCTGCGGTATCACTTCAAGAGTAAAACTTGTTGGCCCCGTAACTATTGGCAATTTGGTTACAATGGGCAGCAATGCGCAAATCACTGGTTTGGTACACAACTTCGAAGATGTAACTATACCTATCAAAGATCAGGGGGTGTCACCAGTTCCAACCATAGTAGAAGATGATGTTTGGATTGGTGGAAATTCGGTAATAATCCAGGGTTTAAGAATTGGCACACACTCTATAATAGCTTCAGGGAGTGTTGTTACCAAAGATGTTCCGCCATTTAGTGTAGTTGCTGGAAATCCTGCCAGGATATTAAAGCAGTACAACCACGAAACCGGAAAGTGGGAAAGACCACAAAAACCAAAATAGAGTCGTTACTTTTTGTAAGTTTCCAGGAGATTTCCGTCAATAAAATCCACATTTACTGGTATTGCTCCCTTTACGGTAGCTCCGGCGAAGCTGGTCGGCAGGCTGGTCAGCGATATTTGTTTGCCTTTTAGCGGGTCAGCATGTAATTTTTTAGGTTGCTGGTATAAATTGTCCACTTTATTGACAGTAACTTATTCACGGGGCATCCATTTTAATCACAAATAAAAAAGTTAACTATGACTATAAAAGCAAAAAAGGATACATCCGTAGAAACGCTACGTGGACTGGCCATCATCCTTGTTGTAATGGGACATGTAATTGGTTCGGCGGGAGACGGTGGGATGAAAGTTGAAGAAGACTCTTTTTTAAGGCATCTGTATTTTACTTTTCAGTATTTACGAATGCCTCTTTTTACGGTTATTTCAGGATGGGTTTATGCACTAAGGCCTGCAAGAATGGACAACCTGGGGGACTTCACAATAAAAAAGGTGCGAAGAATAATTTTACCCTTATTTTTTGTCGGTGGAACTTACTACATCATTCAATCACTTATGCCAGGTACAAACTTTTCTTATGACCTAAAGGATATTTGGCAAATTCTTATTTTCCCTTACACCTTTTACTGGTATCTGCAAGCTTTATTCATCGTATTCCTCATTGTATCGATAGTTGATTCAAGGGGCTGGGTAAATACTTTCACAGGCTGGTTAATCCTGTTTGGAGCAAGTTTAGCTTTATTGTTTCTAAGAGATTTGTTTATTCCCCAAACATTCCCGAATTTCTTTGGTTTCAAAGGTGGCATATATTTGCTTCCGTTCTTTGTGATTGGGGTTGGCATTAAAAGGTTTAAATCATATTTCGATAATAAAATTTTTGTCTGGACAAATGCTATCATTATAATATCAGGTTTAACTGTTCAGCAATTAATATGGTACGATATTATTAAATACGACCTGTCATCAAGTGGTGGCTTGGGTTTACTTATTGGTGTTACCGGGGTAATTATTTGTTTGCGCATTCATTTCTCATTTAAGTGGTTGGTTTGGATGGGCAGTTATGCTTACACTATTTTCCTTTTCCACTCCTTTGGAACATCAGGTGGAAGAATAATTCTCAATAAACTTGGAATTTTCAACACGCCCACTGTTTTCTTCATATCATTGCTACTTGGATTATTTATACCCGTAATTATCGAAATAATATTGGATAAATTCAGTGTAACAAGGATGTTGTTTTTGGGTAGGAGTTTCAAAAAAAAGGGAAAGAGTTAAACAGTGCGTGTCCATAAAGTAACAGTTAGAAAAATATAAGATTTTAGATTAACGATTTTAGGTTTAAGATGTTGGTGATATTCAACACAATCTAAAATCTCCTCCAAAGGAGTCCTTCGGACGATTCCCGCACGTGCGGGATCAATCTAAAATAAAAAAAAGTCGACTTTATGGACAGACACTAAATAATATTCATTCTAATAAAAATATTTATAACACACAAATACAACGTTTCTTATGACAACAATTTCTATTCTCTTCTGGATTTTCCTATTCATTATTTTTTATGCCTACCTCGGCTATGGTATTTTGCTTTTCTTTTTAGTAAAAATGAAAAGAATATTTGGCAAACCTAAAACTGAAATCGATCACGATTATGAACCCGAGGTAACGCTGTTCTGCGCTGCATACAACGAAAAAGATTATGTGGATGCCAAAATTAAAAATTCATTTTCGCTGGAATATCCACAGGAAAAAGTAAAACATGTTTGGGTTACCGATGGCTCGGATGATGGAACTCCCGACCTGCTTAGAAAATATGAAGGTGTGGAAGTTTACCATAAAGACGAACGCGCCGGAAAAATTGCCGCCATGAACCGTGGATTGGATTTCGTGAAAACACCCATCGTAATCTTTTCTGATGGCAACACCATGCTGGGCAAAGAATCCATCCGCCGGATTGTAAATATGTTCAGCAAGCCAAAAGTTGGATGCGTTTCGGGCGAGAAACGTATTTATCAAAAAGAAAGCGACAGTGCTGCCGGCACCGAAGGCATTTACTGGAAATACGAATCAACGCTTAAAAAATGGGATGCAGAGCTTTATTCGGTGGTGGGTGCTGCCGGTGAGTTGTTTGCTATCCGCACCGAACTATACCAGCATGTTGAAGGAGACACTTTACTCGATGATTTTATTGTGTCGCTGCGGGTGGCAAAAAAAGGCTACACCATCCAGTACGACCCGGAAGCTTACGCCATCGAAACTTCATCGGCCAGTGTAAAAGAGGAACTGAAACGAAAAATCAGGATAGCCGCCGGGGGAATTCAATCAATTGTAAGACTAAAGGAATTACTCAATTTTTTCAAATACGGAACACTTTCGTTCCAGTACATTTCACACCGCGTGCTCCGCTGGACGCTGGCACCAATAGGCTTACTGCTCATTTTAATTTTCAATGCCATCCTTTCGGCCAACATTGGTTTTTTTGAATTTTCGAGTGTTTACACCTGGACTTTCTGGGGGCAAATCGCATTTTATGTAGCGGCTATGTTGGGCTGGTATCTGGAAAACAGACAAATTAAGGTGAAAATTTTATTTATCCCCTACTACTTTTTTATCATGAATTACGCCGTTTACCTGGGATTTATCAGGTACCTCAAGGGCAATCAATCGGTAAAATGGGAAAGGGCCAAGCGGGCAGTTTAAGCCACGGGATATCCCTGACTAAGCTGCCCCCCTAAAACCGGAAAAAAGAAATAGCCCGCTTATTGGGTATAGGCAAAAACAATATGAGCGATCATCAACAAACTAAAGCAGAACAAAATCTACCCAAACACAAAAACATAGGGGCAGGCAATATTACGAACAATTAAAATAAAAAAAAGCCCTCTCATTACCTGACAGGGCTTTTTATATCCAGAAAGTAAAAATCTACCGGATTACAATCTTTTCGCTAAAAGATTTTTTACCCGCATCAACCTGAATCATGTAAATGCCTTTTGCCAGGTATCTAAAATCAAATTTCCTGGCGTAGTTTTCTGTTGAAATGCGTTCGGTAAATATCGACTCTCCGGCTGCGTTAATCACATTTAATGTAACAGTTTCTTCAAGTTGTGCCATTTTCACTGTAAACACACCATTTGATGGATTCGGGGCAATTTCAAAACCTGTGGAATTTCCAAAACTACCAATTGAAAGTGTGGGGTCGAGTGTAACTATAACCATGTCGTCATTACCAAAAGAGCAGGGTTCGAGAGGCAGGGCATAAAGTTCGAGATGAACTTCACCATTGGCGATGTCCTGAGCACCGGGCGTATAAATTGCCTGTGCAGAGGCTGCGTTATCAAACACACCATCGCCGGAAGTTGTCCATTGGAGTGCTTCAAAATTTTCAACCCCGGCATTGGCCTGGTAAACCGAACTGGCATGAATTATTGTATCGTTTCCTGCAAAAACATCAGGCGTATAAGTTATGGTAAGATGGATGCTGTCGGCAACCTGCACACCTGTCTCATAGCCATCGGCGGTAAGCTTTAGCCATACTTCACCATTAATAAGATCTTGCGGCCCTCTAAAATAGACTACCCTGAGGTTTTGCGGGTTGGGCAAAATGCCATCACCCGAACTTTCCCAAGAATGTTTTTTAGCATAAGAAGTTACACCTTCGGCCACAAAAACGGTATCCTGACAAACCATACCATCTTCGCCGGCATATACTGTTGGTGGCTGCAAGGGGGCAAAATTGAAGGAGAAAACACGGGTTTTCCAGGCGTTGCTAGTATATTCGGTAGTAAACCAAAAAGTAGTATCATCCACAGGATCAACATCCAGGTTGGCATAGTCGCCCCAGCGATTAATGCTGCTTTGATTGCCAGTACCGGTCACTGCTTCAATTTCTTCGTAAGTCATTTCGCCAAGAGGCGCATCAATTGGGCGGCCTGTATATCTGATTGATGGGGAATGATTGCTACTTGAAACCGAGTAGCCCAAAGCAATGGTTCCATCGGCATTTTGTGCAATCGAGCCCATCCAACGGTGCAGGCCATCATTCGGGGCATAAACGCCCTGCTGGTAAATATACCATTGGTTGCCACCTTCTTTTCTAAATTCATACCACTGAATCCCGGCACGATTACCACCAGCATTTACGGTGTGGTTTGCCACCATCGACTCGTAAGTACCAAAATTGCGGTAAGCCAGCCTGTACATCAACATTTGAGAGAGCGTGGCCAATTTGTTACTTGTTCCTGGTTGCGGAATGCCGTTCAATTCGGAATTGAAATAGCCCGGGTCTAAGGCAACTGCCAACTGATAGGTTGAGTTTGAAGGAGTTTCCCAATCCACATGAAATTCGTAAATTTCAAAATTGGAAGAGTTGTACGAATCGATGGTTGCGACATAATTAGGGGCACCTGCAGGTGGAAGCGGCCCATCAAAATCGGAAGGCTGAAGGCTGTATTTATCTTGAAAATACCCAAAAAACACCATGTTTGCATCGGGATCGCCCACGAGCATTTTATCCCGTTCAAAAGCTGCCACACCGCCACCAATAAAGCCACCGTTAAAGAAATTGAATGTGCAGTAATACGCATCACCCCAAACGCCAAATTTTGGATAATCGTTAAAATGATCAAATTCGAAGGCATAGCGGTAATATTCACCAAGCGGATCGCCGGTTTCAGAAATAGCAACAAGCTCGTAAGATTTTCCATTTGAAAGTTCAATGGCAAACTGTGAAGCTATCCATCTATCGGCATCTTCATCGTAAAGAAGGATGGGATCCCCATCGTTAGTGCCAGTCCAGGGACCAACAAAACCACTCCACAAGGTACTGTTATCAACAGGCCCGTATAGTTTATTTCCCTGTTTATCCCAAATTGCAAAAGAAAGATTAATCATCTGGAAATAATGGTTGGGGCCTACATCACCGTCCGTATCGGGAGGATATACGCCATTCACATTTGCAACGCCTTCGAAATTCACCTCAGGCCCCCTTGATTTTACGCTTCCTTTTTCTAATTGAATTTTATCGTAACTTCCTTCTTTTTTAGGAAATTCTCTTTCAAATTCCATATCAACAGATTTATTTTCGATAATTCCATCTTTCCATGCTCGTTTGCGCTCACCGGGCATTATTACTGTCATATCCCTTAGCGCGGGTGATTTATCAAAAAAGGCAGCTTTCCTGGTGAAAGCAGGCTTCATGGCATCCTGGGCCATCAAAAACCCCGACATTAAGCCGGAAAAAATTAGCAATACGAGTAATCGTTTCATAGTTCAGCTTTATTTAAGTTTATGTTAGTTGTTGAATTATTATTTTCGATATGAAATTCAAAACCTTCCTTAATTTTATCTTTCAGCATGTAGAGCATAAAATAGTAGGGCACCAAAACAGCCAGCGATGTTATGCCGGCAAGTCCCTCATCATCAAAATAACTCAACGCGATTATCAGAGTAAGCATGAGGATTACAAAAGGCAAGAAATAACCGAAGAGGACAGCTCGATTTCCCAGTTTTCGCTGCATTGTTATGGTAACAAAATCGCCAACTTTTTTATGCGTATTTCCGTTATTTTTTACATCAATAAATTTTTCCTGCATATCGGCAGCACTGCAAAACCCCTTGGCATGGCACGATGCGCAGGCCGACTGGGCAACAATACTAACCCTGATATTATCGCGGTCAATATCCGAAATTATCCCTTTATGTTTTACTAACTCGTCTGCCATATCAATAAATTATGGCGTTGAGATGGAAACAGGCAATATTTTGCCATTAAAAAATTTGTGGCCATTTACAACAAACCATGAAGCAAATTCCGCCATATCATCAGCTTTCAACGGGGCTTCATATCCCGGAAAAGCTTCTGCCAGCATTTCGGTTTGAACAGCGCCATAAGCCAGGCAATTTACACTTATACCACGGTGTTTCAACTCTTCGGCCATGGCCTCGGTAAGCACCGATACAGCACCTTTTGCTGCACTATAAAGCGCCAGTCCGGGAAATTTTGAGCTTCCCTGGAATCCACCCATGCTACTTACATTTACAATGTGAGCGCCGGGATTAAAATTGGGAAGAAGCGTGCGTGAGAGACGGAAGACTGATTTTACATTTACATTGAAAACCTCATCAAAATCAGTGTCAGTGAGTGTTTCAAAATCTTTTTTGATCAGCTTACCTGCATTATTTACAAGAATATCGATGGTAGTAAAATGAGCTAATATTTTGGGGAGAAGATTAAAAGCGTAACCCTCGCTACTCAAATCGAAGACTACAGGAAAAACCTGTGATTTTGGGTTTATAGTTTTCGCAAGAGATTGGAGCTCGTTAAGGTTCTCAGCATTTCTCGAAATAGCAACAATTTTATGATCGCTGTTTTCTGAAAGCTTCAATACCAAGGCTCGCCCTATTCCGCGACTTGCTCCGGTAACAATAATATTCATTGCTTATTTTTGAATTAAGATTTGCAAAGATAGAGAAAAAACTATGTTGTGAACAGGCTCAAATACTTCATCCATATCAAATTAAAATGTTGATAATTAGGGTTAACTCACAGTGGAACAGCCTTCCACTACTCAAGACTTCGATCGAAAACGAGTTTTACGATTCCATTGTCCCGGGTCCAGATCATACGGTAGTCTTTAAAAAAGGAGATGGTAAAATCGAGGTAGGGAATATCCTCGTTTGAGCTCAACAATTTTAGAAGTGGCTGCTGCCCCGCAATATGCCACACACCGTGTGTATTATCAGGAAACAGCCCGTTTGATGCACTGTATTCGCGATCCCAACGCAAAATGATTTGTTGGCTTTCAATATTATCATGAACTGTTGACTCGATAAGTTTCCAGTTGCCAATAGCCTGATCCCAGAGACCAACGGGTTTTTTATTAACTCTTTCTAAAGAGACTTTAACAAGTTGCCCCTCCTCCATCCTATCCCAGGTCATTTTGTTATTTATCAATGAAACCTGAAAAGCACCATACTCATCAGTTTTCCCATATTGATCGGTAAAAATCAAAACCGAATTATCGGGGGTAACAATGTAAGTACCGGCACTGTTTTGAAATAATCCATTGCCAGATTGTGAAGTTTTATCTTCGTTCAATTGAAACCATTTAGCCACAGGTGTCGTGGTTTTGTCACCAGCTTTCACATCTTTCACTTCCCACATACCTGTAATTTGTGCTTTAGCTGATAAACTGAAAAGCAGCATAATCAGCATAAAATATTTTGTATTTATCATATTAATTTAATTTGATCTGTATTATCTTAACAGCAAAAGATGTTGCTTGTTTAATTCGCCCTAATTACCCCAACAATTCAGTAATTATTCCTTCGGTTTTATTTTCGATTGATTTTAACAAATCTTTTTCAAAGGCTACAAATTCATCTTTTCGATGACTATACTTAATTTTCCCTTCATCCAGGTAATGAATGTAATCGCAAAGGTTGGTTAAAGTTTCGATGATATGCGATGTGATGATGATGGTTTTTCCCGTGGCGCTCATTTTTAATAGCAGGCTTCGCAAAGAACGGCTTGTTTCGATATCCAAATTATTAAAGGGCTCATCTAAAATCATGATTTGTTTATCCTGTTTTATTACGCCAAGCAGCGCCAGCTTTTTCTTCATGCCTGACGAATAATCATCAGTCACCTGGTCGAGTGGCAGCCCGAAAAGCTTGTTCCAGGTTTCGAGTTCAAAATTCCCATTCCTGAAAAGGCCAAGGTATTCACGGGCTGTAATGTTAGAATAGAAATAGTTTTCGGTAGGCAGGTACGAAATATTTTTTTTATTTATTTCGAAATCGCTACATTCAATAGTTCCCGTATCCGCTTTTAACAAGCCAAAAATAGTATTCAGCAGGGTTGTTTTTCCTGATCCGTTTAATCCGGCAATACCATGAATTTTCCCCAATGGCAGCGATAAATCCAGCGCATTTAAAATTTTCGGACTTCCGGGATAGGTAAGCGTTAATTTTTTAATCAAAATCATGAAGATATTGTTTTAGGTTGGCAACAGCTTTAAAATAAAACCAAAGTGTAAGCAGCCACACAAGCGGCAAAAATATTGGAATGATAAGGCCAACTGCGCCAATTACTGAAAATACTTCTACACTGCCGGGCTTTTGGTTGGGAATATACCATGCGTATTTTAGAAGTATGAAATAGAAATGTACCGACAGAAAAATTGCAAATTCAACAAAAACCAAATACCAAATTTCGGAATGAAAAATAAAAAACATCAGCATCATGGGCAGGCTGATGAGTGTAAAAATGATGGCGTGGGTTTTAAATTTGCCAACGATTAGTTTTACAGGCGATTTTTCTACAGCAATAAGCATTTGAACAGGCTCTCCTTTTTCGAAGAATTTGAGCGGAAGCAAACCCAGGATAAAAATGGCTATCGGCACAGCACCGGGTAAAAACGAAAATGCCAGTCCACCAACCCACACTGCAATTATAAAAAACAGATATGTCCTCATGCCGGCTTTCCACTCAAAAGCACCAACAGGTATTTGGCGTTGTATTTTTGTATTGAGCCTTTGGGTATTAAATTTAAAATTGATAAAAGGAACAAGGATAATTCCTAAAAATGAAGCGAGCAGCAAAACCCATTCGACATGAAAAAGAAGAAAACAAAGCAATGGCAGGGATAAAAGGAGGTATTGATAAAAAAGAATTATCCTGTAATGATTAAAATTTATATCGAGAAATGTTTTGTCTTTCCGCTGAATTTGAAAGGAAAGAATGAGAAGTGAAAATACACCAACAGCAATTTCCAGATTTTCACCTTTCAACAAAAATGTAAAGATGGCAAAAACAGCTCCGACAATTATTGCCAAAACAAAAAGGAATCTAAAAATCCCCAAATCCTTCAATAAACGCTTCGTTCGTTTGAGCTGAAGAAAGTTTAAAGCCAGAAATTGATTGAAGACCATTTATCGATGTTTGAACAACAAAATCATTATACAGGAAAATTAACGGAATAATTCGAATTTGATTTTCTGCTATTAATATTGAGATTTCAGCGAGATAATCGTAGATACTCTGAAGGTCATGTTTTGCAGGATCTGTCCAAACAATCCTCAATGGTTGTTTTTCCATGATTTTATTTCATTTTTTAAATCTGCGTGAGAAGTTACCTTACCCTCTTCATAAGCATTTTGAGAAGCAGATATCCGATTATAAAAATCGACTAATGACATTGGCTGTACTTTTTGTGATGGTGTTTCCATCAACAATAATAACAGAAACTGATTGTATATCCCTACTTGATAAAGACAAAAAAAATGTAACAAAAAAGGCGACCGGTAAAACGAGCCACCTTTTGAATTTTATTCAATAATCAAATCCTAAACCCACTTCACAAGACCCACATCCTGGTGGTGGGGCATTAGCTCGTGCTTGGGATAAATCCTGAAAGCATAACTGTAATTTCCTGCTTTAAAAGTGGGAATATCCACGCTGTAATTGGCATATTTATTTGCTGAACCGGTAAGTGTTAACTCTTTGCTAAAAGCAATTTTTCTTACCTGACCGTCCTGTTTCTTTCCAAAAATCAGTTCAATCCCAATGTACTTGGGATCGATCCCATTTGTATATAAAGTAACTTCTGTTGAAAAACTATCCTCGAGGGTTAGCGGGGTGGCAGATGAGTCAGGCACCATAAGCTTTTCGAGCTTTATTTCGTGCCATTTATTTCGCATGTCCTGCTTCCAGGCAGCATATTCACTGGCAAGTTGGTAATTGTTCTTTCTGACTAAAGCAGTGCGCGAGATCAACTTCTTGTAAAATTTCTGCTGATAGTCTTCAAGCTGGCGCTTCATGGTAAAATGAGGTGCAATATCGGTAATCGTATTTTTGATGTATTGAACCCATTTTTCAGGAACGCTTTCATCATTAAGGTCAAAATACAAGGGAAGGATTTCATCTTCAAAAACATTGTAAATTATTTCGGCATCCAGCTCATCCTGGAAATACTGATTGGCATACGTACGGGCTTCGTTAATTGCAAAGCCTGCATTATCCTTATAGCCTTCGGCCCACCAGCCATCGAGCACCGAAAAGTTTACAACACCATTCATAATGGCTTTTTCGCCACTAGTTCCCGAAGCCTCGAGTGGCCGGGTTGGTGTATTGAGCCAGATATCAACACCGGGAATAAGCGTATGTGCTAGCTCCATATCGTAGTTCTCAATAAAAATAACCTTACCGATAAATCCTTCGGTTTTTGATATTTCGATAATGCGCTTAATCAGGTTTTGCCCTTCAACATCTTTGGGGTGGGCTTTCCCGGCATAAATAAACTGCAGTGGCCTGCCGGGCATGTTCACCAATTGTTTCAACCTGTCGAGGTTTGAAAAGAGCAGTTTAGCCCTTTTGTAGGTAGCAAATCTTCGGGCAAAGCCTATCGTCAAAGCATCTTCACGGATAGATTCGATGGTGTTGATAATGAGCTTTGGATTTTCCTGGCGCTTTGTCATCTCAAGTTCAAGGCGTGTTTTTACATAATCCAGCAGTTCTTTTTTAAGCTGCTTGCGCGTTGCCCAAATCTCACTATCGTTAACCTGCTGCATTTTTTGCCACATGCCAAAATCAAGCTGGTGCCATTTATAATCTTCACCAAAAACTTTTTTATACAGCAATTTCCAGGGTTTAGAAGCCCAGGTTGGCAGGTGAACACCGTTGGTAACATAACCAATATGCAGTTCTTCGGGAAAATAACCTTCGAAAAGCGGGGCAAACATTTCCTGTGAAACACGGCCATGAATACGGCTTACCCCATTAACCTCCTGTGATAAACGAGCGGCAAGCACACTCATCGAAAACAATTCGTGCGGATCGTTTGCATTATACTTACCCAGGTTCATCATGGCCTCCCACGAAATATTTAGCCTTTCGGGATAATGCGGGAAATATGTTCTCAACAAATCCTCATTAAAATAATCGTGTCCGGCAGGAACCGGTGTATGCGTGGTAAACAGCGTGGATGAACGAACTACTTCTTTAGCTTTATTGAAATCCATTTTTTCTTCCTGTATCAAATACCTTAATCTTTCGAGGCTGATAAAAGCTGAATGGCCTTCGTTGCTATGGTAAATATCCGGTTTCACGCCTAATGCTTCCAACATCCTAATGCCCCCGATTCCTAAAAGGATTTCCTGCTTGAGGCGGTTTTCCAACTCTCCACCATACAATTGGTGGGTGATAGAGCGATCAACTTCCTGGTTTTCTTCAAAATCAGTATCCATCAGGTACAATGGGATTCGTCCAACATCGGAGCGCCAGATACGGGCGTATAATGTTCTTCCGGGCAAACGGATTTTAATTTTCAGTTGGTTGCCATTTTCATCATTCACCTTAGCAATAGGTAATTGCGAGAATTTTTGAGGTTGATATTGTGCCACCTGGTCGCCAAACAGCGATATACTTTGCTGAAAATAACCATAGCGATACAGCAAACCAACAGCCACGAGATTTTCGTTTGAGTCGCTGGCTTCTTTAAGATAATCTCCTGCCAAAATTCCTAAACCGCCCGAATACAATTTAAACGACTGATGAAGACCATACTCCATACTAAAATAGGCAATTCGTGCCTTCGGTTTGTTTTTAGATTCTTCGATATAAGCTTTGAACTTGTTGTAACTCTCGTAGTATTTCTCCATGAAAGCAGCGTTTTCCTCAAGTGCTTTCCATTCATAAATATTCAACGAATCGAGCAATTCGATGGGGTTCTGATGGAAATCTTTCCAATGTTCAGGGTTGATACTCTCGAACATTTCGGTAGCCTTATAGTTCCACGACCACCAAAGGTTTCTCGACATATCCTGCAAGCCTTTCAACTTTTCCGGGATTTTAGGCTCAACCACAAGGCGCTTCCAAACCGGCAAATCTTTTTGCGGGGCTTCAACCAATATTTTTTTCTTTGCCTTAATAAAATTGGCCGGTAAAGAATCAACCCGGGTCGAAACCCTGGTCAGGGCGATGTTATAGCTGTCAAGATATTTATCAAAAAACTTAGGCCAAATAGCTGCCTCAGCAATTCCGAAGGCATTCTGGCGAACATCTTCCATTTTCTTTTCAGTCATCGAAAGATAATTAATAAGCGCTTCAGCAATCTGGCTTACAACTTCATTATCGTTATCATCGGTACGGTTGGCAACCACAACACCTGGGTGATTATCTTTAAATGTTTCGTTTACCCATTGCCCAAAACCTGCCTGGCAAGTCGTTAAAGTGGGTACGCGGAAGGCAACACTTTCGAGGGGAGTATAGCCCCAGGGTTCGTAATATGAGGGGAAAACAGTAAAGTCGAATCCGGCCAATAAATCATAATAAGGCAAATTGAAAACACCATCGTTTCCATTCAAATAAGCAGGCACGAAAATGATCTTCACCTTATCTTCCTTACGATTTCTAAAGCCATATTTACGAATTTCCGACACTATTGCATCGTGCTGATAATCGTAGAGCCCATGTGTAATGTAGGCTTCAGTGAGTGGCTGTTTAAAATCCGGTTTTTCCATTCTTTTCAGCAGGCCAGGATCGGGGCCGGTGTGGTTTGCAGGAATCTTAACAAAAGCCAGAACTTCTTTTTCAGGATTTCGTTTAGCTACCTCGGCAAGAGCAGCAATAAAAAGGTTAATGCCTTTGTTCCTAAATTCGTAGCGTCCACTTGTTATAGTGAGAAAAGTATCATCCGATATTTTCTGATTAAGCAGTGATTCGGCTACATGCAACATATTTTTACGAGCCAGCTCCCTTTTTTTCGATGCCGGTTCTTTTTCAAGAATCAACGATTCGGAAAAACCATTGGGTGTAACCACATCCACCGCTTTTTGAAGCAGGGCTTTTGTTTCGCCGGCTGTGGTATTGCTAACTGCCGTGAAAGCATCGGCATGCATAGCCGATTTTTGCTCCAACGAAAATCTGGACATCATACCAAAACGCCTCGCCATTTCTTCGCCATTGTATTCTTCAAGCTTACTGTACAAGGGATAGCCGTTTCCGGAGATAGCACGGCCAATAGCGGTGGCATGGGTAGTAAATACCGTGGCCACCTGGGGCAGATGCTCTTTTAAATATAACACACCTGTTCCGGTCATCCATTCATGGAAATGAGCCACCACTTTATCAGAAAACGATAATTTGGATTTATAAAAACTTTCGATCACCTGCCCTACGGCGTAGCCAAACATGGCAGGTTCGATGTAATCCCACCCGCCACTCAGCGAATCAACCTTGTACTTATCCCACAACTCGGTAAAAATTTTATCTTTTTGAGGGAAGAGGCTTGTAAAATCTACAAGGATGGCAATAGGTTTACCTTCAACATTCCAGCGGCCAACCCTAAAGTGCAGGTCATCGGCAGCGGCAGCTTCGCGCCAGGTTTTAAATAATTCACGATCTTCGATAAAATCAGGATTTTTCCTGGTTTCTTTCCATACATCGGGGCCAATGGTGATGTAATTGTCGCCGTATTCTTTTTGCACCAGGGGAGCCTTTGTTGATAGTACGGTGTAAATACCACCTATCATATTACAGATTTCCCAACTGGTTTCGAAAATATAGTTTGGTTTGTTCAATTGTTGCTTAGTCATATTCTATTTGATAATTAATTTTAAAAAAATTAGTCGGCAAAAGTATATTTTTTGGCGGATGTTGATATGGAAGTTTATGGATATGATGGAATTGATAATGATTTTTTAACACGAATGGGGAGGGGAGAGGTTAGAGGTTAGAGGTTGGAGGGGAGAAGTTTGAATGGTGTGAGGGAGATGGGATGGAGGAATGGAGAGACGCACGGACGTGCGTCTGGAAGGATGTTGAGGAAAGCGAAATCCCGCTTTTGCGGGAGAGTGTTGGAGTGATGTAGGAATATCAAACATCTTACATCGGATTTCTAATATCAGATATCCGATTTAAGATGTTTGATATAGGATTGTACATTTTCAAAAGGATTTTTTGATATAAAAATCTAAAAAAACTACGAACAGTCACACCGTGAATAGCCCAAGCAGTGGTACTCTATTTATAAAACTGCCACACTTCTGGAAATAAATCACGGTGTGACTTCATTATTTAGTTGAAAACAATTTCGACATCTTTTCAACAATCTTATCCCGGCTTTTGAGGATGTCTTCTTTTTTTACTTTTTTTATTTCATCGTGGAATTTTTCATATTCTGTCCGTGCGGCTTTGGTCATATTAGGCAACACCTTGTTGCGGATTTCGTCCCCGGCATCCTTTAATGCATAGCTAAGATTTTCGGCATCTATTTCTTTTAAAAGCTTCTTCATCTTATCATTCGACAGTTCCTTGATTTCATCGAAGGAAGACATTTTCTCCTTTTGCTCCTCGATCTTTTGCTTCACGCTTGCCATGGTATCCTTTACTTTTTTCCCGGTAAGGGCCTTTACTTCACGGCCCAGATCGCCGGCTTTTTCAAGTATAGTGCCTGCACCCGCCTTTGTGCATTGCTCTTCCACGCGAATGGTGAAGTCGGAAAGTACGTTCATGTAATTGATAAATGCCTCGTAGGGCGAGTTGTAAGGATTGAAATATTTATGCACATCGCCATCCGAAAACCACTTGGTACACATGTAGTAAAAGTGGTCGCTGTTTTGCAATCGCCGCCAGTCGCCCAATATTTCCAGGTTCTTGCATTTATTCACTTTGCTTTCGAGGCTATAAAGCTTGCTGAATGCTTCGTCCTGCATTTCATTGCCCAACCATGCAGTAATATCCCGCTCCTCATCGGCCCAGGAAATGGGATTGGGAACATGAATTGCTGAAACCGGTTTTAGCATGTTGCTAATCTCCGTGGGTGTGGAAAACTTGAAATTGGTATCTTTCAGTACCTTTGTTGGCAGGCTTTTCATGAAATCGAAAATCCCGGTTTCCATCCACTGGTGCTCGCCAAAGGTTTCGTAATCCATAAACAAATTCACGGTTTCTTCTTTTTTATCAATCGCATTGAGCCATTTTACAAACTTTGCATCGGTTAGTGGCCATTCCTCCCATCCCTGGTGCGAAAACCTGAAAGCAATATCATCGCTCAACTTGAAATTCTTGAGCAAAATTTTAAGTTTTGGATTTCGTGCATTGCAATACAAGTGGTTGGGGCTTTTCCAGCCCAGCACATGTTTGGCCCCTTCGGTAAGCATGGTTTCAAACCCCAAATTATAAACCATCTCCCCTATTTCGTCTGAATAAATTAATTCAGTATTACGAAAAGCAGTAGGTTTCTTGCCAAATAATGCTTCAATCCTGTCGCTGTGCAATTGCACTTGATTCCTGAATTCGTCAGGACTTTTCAGCGATGACAACGAATGTGAGTAGGTTTCGCCAAGAAATTCCACATTGCCCGTTGCAGCCAGTTTCTGAAAGCTTTCCAAAACTTCGGGGGTGTATTCTTCGAACTGCTCCAGCGCACTGCCGCTTATCGAAAAAGTGACCTTAAAATCTTTGCCGTACTTATTGATGAGTTCCAGCAAAAGCTCATTCATCGGGAGGTAGCTCTTTTGGGCTATCCTGTTAAGGATATGCTTATTCTCGAAATCGTTGTAATAATAATGATCGTGCCCCATCTCGAAGAACCGGTAAGTTTTGAGCCTGAACGGCTGATGAACCTGGAAATAAAAACAAATTGATCTCATGAGGGTGTTGGTTAATTGTTAATGGTTAATGGTTATCCGTTAATCGTTAATCGTTAATTGTTAATCGTTAATCGTTAATCGTTAATTGTTGAGCGAAGCAGCCTGCCCCGACCCTTCGGGGAAATCCCGATTTTTCGGGATTAATCGTTATTAGTTAATTGTTATTGAGCTTGTCCACCCTGTGACAAATTATCGTTAATGATTATTAGTATAGATTTCTACGTTGATAAATTTATGTATGAAAAGTTTTTATCTACTCCTTACTCTTTACTCCTTACTCCTTACTCTTTACTCTTTACTCCTTACTCTTTATTCTTTACTCTTTACTCCTTACTCTTTACTCCTTACTCTTTACTCCTTACTCTTTACTCTTTACTCTTTACTCTTCACTCTTTACTCTTCACTCTTTACTCTTTACTCTTTACTCCTTACTCTTTACTCCTTACTCTTTACTCTTTACTCCTTACTCTTTACTCCTTACTCTTTACTCCTTACTCTTTACTCCTTACTCCTTACTCTTTACTCTTTACTCCTTACTCCTTACTCTTTACTCCTTACTCCTTACTCTTTACTCTTCACTCTTTACTCTTTACTCTTTATTCTTTACTTTTTACTCTTTACTTTTTACTCTTTACTCTTTACTCTTTACTCTTTACCCTTTACTCTTTACTCCTTACTCTTTACTCTTTACTCTTTACTCTTTACTCTTTACTCTTTACTCTTTACTCTTTACTCTTTACTCTT
>Ga0208900_1000354_pt1 | contig 29255 bp, 18 predicted proteins | sample AntAceMetag02UKK_FD_184763 | JGI IMG/M metagenome (GOLD analysis project Ga0208900, IMG submission 184763) | Saline lake microbial communities from Ace Lake, Antarctica - Antarctic Ace Lake Metagenome 02UKK (SPAdes) (version 2) | ecosystem: Environmental > Aquatic > Non-marine Saline and... | reverse complement strand
ACGATTCATTAAAAAATAAATGTTCCGCTGAGTAATAACATATAGTTTTTTTTTTTCAAAGGCTATTTCCTGGGAGCCCACTCGTGGCCGCTTCCTATTGCCCATCGGGGGGGGCTCTGCTGAGGTTGCCCGGAAGTTTTGTTTTCTAATAAAAACTGAGTATTGAAAAGTTTTGATCTTCATAGTACCCTATAGGTTCATTTATTATGGATAATTGGCTCAACATTTCGGAAAGGCGGTTTTTATCATGGCTTACAAAATCATTTTAGTTCTATTTTCCCTTTTGATCTCAACCTGCCTCAATGGATATTCAGAATCGGGAAGTACCCTGTTTGACAATGGTATTGCAGAGTTTCAAAAAGGCCGTTATCAGGATGCCGTTTTTTGGTTTACCAAACTTATTGAACAGGAACCCTTTAATGCCAAAGCCTATAAAAATCGTGGGGTGGCCCGGTTAAGTCTTCAAAAATATGATATGGCCATAGAAGATCTCAACAGCGCCTTGAATCCAGATCCCCAAATGGAGGATATCACCGGAAACCTTGGGCCAGCCTGGCATTATAAAGAGGAGTACAAAAAAGCCATGGAGGATTTTAACTCTGCAATGAACCTGGATCCGGAGCTTGAAGGGATACATAGCAATATTGGGGTGGCCTGGTACTATGCAAGGGAGTATAAAAAAGCCATTGCTGCATATGACCAAGAGGTTGAGAAACATCCTGAAAACTACAGCGCTTTTTTTAACCGGGCCATTTCCTGGGTGGAACTGAAGGAGTATAATAATGCATTAAAGGATTTACGTTCGGTGCTGGACATCAAACCAGATGAATATTGGGCTATTGCTTACCAGGGAGACATTTATGTGGAGATGAATAACCCAGTAGCTGCACGGGAATCCTATCTGGCAGCCATGGGGTTGAACACCGGTAATAAATATGCCCGGGACAGACTTTTGGTGCTTGATGACAAGGATGCAGCCCAGGCTGAAAACGGGACTGGAACACCTGCAACAGCCACAAAAAAATCGGAAAAATTAGAGAGCGCCACCATTGTCAAATCCATCTCCCAGGCAGCCCCAGCAACAACACAGAAGGCTGAAATCCATTCCTATCCCATGAAAAAGGATATAAAAGCAGCTCAAACCAGCAAGAAACCAGAATTCCATGCAAATTCAACAAACGAAATCCCAAACCCAACACCAACCATTTTCCCTGTACAAACCGTCCAACCCGTTGATATTGCTACTTCAACGAAAAGTGCTGCTGCACCGGTGCCGCCTGACGTCGCAGCAGCGTCAACGTCTCCCGGTAAAAAAGAAATAGCAGTCCATAATAAATTCGCCATTCAACTGGGGGCATTTTTAAACGGTGATAATGCAAAGGGTGTGATTACAAGCCTCAAAGAAAAAGGCTATGTCCCCCGGGTGCTTGAACTACAGGATAAGACAAATAGACAGTGGACCCTTGTGAGAACAGGGGCGTTTCACACGGAGGCCCTGGCAAAAAAGACACTTGAAAAAGTGAAAAAAGATTTAAAAGTGGATGCAGTGATTCGTCCCATTGGCAAATTTTAATTATGGACATCCAAGCATCCGTACATTTGCCGCTTTACATTTTCCCGGGTCAGCATCCTAATTTTCTGAAAAATCACCTCCTGAAAAGAGTAACGCAGACCGGGAATGATATAACGCCCATGCCCTATAGGGCACAACGAATATAGGCCTGGTTCAAAAAAGCATATTCCAGGGTAACACTTTTGCCAAAAGACTCAGCAAGAGTGATATAAGGCATTAAAAAGTGTTACCCAGATTTGAACCAGGCCCGAATATAGGGTCGTAGACGCGGAGCCAAATGGTATCATGCCGCCCCCGGGGAGGGGTAATGGAAGCGATCCGGAACTGTTAGACAGCCCAATTGGTCTGTTCCATTACCCCTCCCCGGGGGCTCTGCTGAGGCTACTTGGACACTTCATTTTCATATAACATACATGGCTGTAAAACCAGCCACAACGAAAAATGAAAGTCTTTTAATTCCAGCGTGTTGGTGAGACTTTCTTATAAAAACATACATGGCTGTAAGCACCAGCCACAACGAAGATTGAAAGTCCTTTTTGGTTTGCCAGGACTTTCTGATAAAACTGATGACTATCTCTAAAATAAAAAAGACAGGAGTCCCAAATGACCCAACCAATACTTGAAACAAATTTTAAGAATCTTAACATGGTAAGAAAAGGAAAAGTCCGGGATATTTACGATCTTGGAGACACACTTCTTATGGTCACCACAGACAGGCTTTCCGCCTTTGACGTGGTTTTGCCCAATGGCATTCCAGATAAAGGAAAGGTTCTGACACAAATTTCTGCATTCTGGTTCAAGGAGATGGAAGATCTCATTGGCAATCACCTTATCAGCCATGACGTGGATCAGTTTCCAGAAATCTGTAAGCCTTATGCGAAAATTCTTGAGGGAAGAAGTATGCTGGTGAAAAAGGCAGAACCCCTTCCGGTTGAGTGCATTGTCCGGGGATATATTTCAGGCTCAGGCTGGAAATCTTATCAAAAAGAGGGACATGTCTGCGGTATCAAGCTGCCCCAGGGACTAAAGGAATCAGACAAGCTGCCCCAGCCCCTTTATACCCCATCCACCAAAGCCGAGGTGGGGGATCATGATATTAATGTTGATTTTGATCACACGGTTAAGCTTCTTGGGAAAGCCCAGGCGGAAAAACTCAGAGATCTGAGCCTGGCCATTTATAACAGAGGGGTGGAAAAGGCCCTTTCAAAGAATATTATCATTGCCGACACCAAATTTGAGTTTGGTGTGGTGGATGGTGAGATCATTCTCATAGATGAAGTGCTGACCCCGGATTCTTCCCGGTTCTGGCCCCAGGCAACCTATTGCCCCGGTGGTGCCCAGAAAAGTTTTGATAAACAATTTATCCGGGATTGGCTGGAATCTTCCGGCTGGGATAAAAAAGCGCCGGGACCGGAACTTCCAGCCGATGTCATCAAACACACCTCAGAAAAATATCTGGAAGTCCTCGGGCTTATTACCGGATAGGAACAAAATATATTCAGCATGACTACTTTAATGTTGAGCAAGGAAAATCCGACATCATATTTGCTTTTATATGAAAGAGTAGATGCGTCTAACACTCTTTCAAGCTTCGTTGTGGGCAGGCCGGGGTCAGAATACGGTCTGCCCGTGGCAGTTATAAAAAAATAATCGAACCAATGGTCATTACGTTGAAGGTGGCAGGAATCTGCCTGCTGCCACCTTCATGCTTAATTACTCTTCCTCTTCTTCTGCCTTAATTTTTTCAATAACCTTCTGGGACATATCACCTGGAACCTCGTCATAATGACCAAATTCCATGGTAAAGGTACCCCGGCCTCCGGTCATGGATCTCAGATCCGGTGCATATCTCAAGAATTCTGCCATGGGAACATTGGCATTGATCACCTGTTTTTCTCCTTCGGTGTCCATGCCTAACACACGACCCCGGCGGGAGTTAAGATCTCCCATGATATCGCCGGTGAACTCATCGGGAACCAGGATGGAAACATTCATGATGGGTTCCAAAAGGACTGATTTTGCCTGTTCAGCCGCTTTTCTAAAGGCAATGGAGCCCGCCATTTTAAAGGCCATTTCAGATGAATCAACGGAGTGATAGCTACCATCGTCCAGGGTCACTTTAAAATCAACACAGGGAAACCCTGCCAGAAGGCCCTTTGCAGATGCTTCTATCACGCCCTTTTCCACGGCAGGAATATAAGTTCTGGGAATGGAGCCCCCCACGATGGCATCCACAAACTCAAATCCTTTGCCCTTGGCAATGGGTTCCAGGGTAATCCAGCAATCACCAAACTGTCCATGACCACCGGACTGTTTTTTATGCTTTCCCTGAACCCGAATTTTTCTCTTAAAGGTTTCTCTATAAGGTATTTTGGGGGTTTTAATCCCCATCTCCACATTGAATTTTCGTTTGATTTTTTCAATGGTGGTTTCAATGTGTACAAGCCCGCGACCCGAGAGAACGGTTTCGTTGGTCTCCACCTCCCGTTTGAGTTGGAGCCCCGTGTCTTCCTCAAGAATTTTTCTCAGGGCCCCATGGATTTTATCCTCGTCACCCTTGTTTTTGGCGTAAACAGCAAATGAAATAACCGGGGGCATGGGCTTGGGAGCCTCAAATATAATCTCTTTATCACCACTCATGGTATCGCCGGTAAAGGTCTCTTTGAGCTTGGCAACCGCCACGATGGAACCGGGCAGAGCCTCGGTGATGGGGGCCTGTTCTTTACCCCGGATTTCCAGAAGCTGTGTGAAACGCTCTTTGGTGTTTTTATTTACATTGAGAAAGGTTCCCTCTTTGCCCAGCGTGCCAGAAATGACCCGGAACAAAGACAGTCTGCCCGCATAGGGATCAACAATGGTATTAAAAACATACCCATAAAAGGGGGCATCGGGATCAGGGGCAATTTCCACCGCTTCACCTGCTTCATCTTTGGCGATCCAATTACCACGATCCAGGGGGGAGGGCATGCAGGTGTTGATGAAATCAAAGAGAAGGTCAATGCCAATAAATTTGGTAGCAGACCCGCACAGCACCGGTGAAAATTCACAGGCAAGCACTCCTTTTCTAAAGGTGGCTTTTAATTCATCTTCTGTAAGTTCTTCACCTTCCAGGTATTTTTCAAGCAGATCGTCATCCAGCTCTGCAATATTTTCAACAAAGGATTCCCGGGCAGCTTCATAGGCATCGGTCATCTCTGCCGGGATATCGGTCTGGGTGGACTTTCCTTTTTCATCATAGATATGGGCCTTGCCTGAAATAACATCCACAATTCCCTTAAAGTCATCCATCTGCCCAATGGGAAGTTGAACAATAATGGCTTTTCTTTTCAGGGTGTTTTCACAGATGACGGCAATCTCATCCACATTGGCCCGTTCCTTGTCCATCTTATTAATAAAGAGTACCGATGGGAGGTTGTATTCTTCCACACACACGGCAACTTCTTCGGTCATGGCACTGGGACCATCCACACCATCCACAACGATGATGACACTGTCTGCTGCAGGAATACAGGTTTTGGCAGCGGAAAAGAAATTTTGATCTCCAGGGGTATCCATCAGGGTAACGGGGTGTTTTTTCCAGGTGTATTTATGGAAAGCACTGCTCACACTCTGCTGTTTTCTCACTTCTTCCGGCTGAAAATCCATGGCGGTGTTGCCCTCTTCAACCTTACCCAGACGCTTGATAACGCCAGCGCTGAAAAGCATTGATTCAGCCAAAGAAGTTTTACCCGCACCCCCATGACCTGCCAGAGCGATGTTTCTCAATTTTGCGATTTGTTCCGTCATTACAGCTCCTTTTCCAGTGATTAACTCAAGTTTTAGAAATATGTTTTTTAAATAAACAGGCCGCTTTATTGGAACCTGATTTCTTTAAACAGGCCATGCTTTTTATGAATACATAAAGCATTAATCATGCCAAAATAACAATAATTCACGCCTGAGACCCTATAAATTTACCAATTCCAAAAGTTGAGTGATTAATAAGTTGAATCAATAATTTACATATATCAATTTGCATCAATGATGCAAGGATAGTTTTGTCATGGGTAGGATAAACTCAACATTTCCCTTGGGGCCTGGCACCGGAGATTCAATAACAGGAAGGGTTTCATACCCCCGATGGATAAAAAAGGATACAATCTCTCCCACAATCTCCATCCTTAAGACCGGATCTCTCACCACGCCTCCTTTACCGATGCGCTCCTTACCTGCCTCAAACTGGGGTTTGATCAAGGCCAGAATCAAGGTGCCGGGTTTCATGAACTGTTCTGCTGCGGGCACCACCAGTTTTAATGAAATAAAAGAGGTGTCTATGGTGATAAGATCCATTAATTCCCCAATGATTTCAAAATCAATATATCGGATATTGGTGCGTTCAATGACAATGACCCGGTCATCCTGCCGCAGGGACCAGGCCATTTGACCATACCCCACATCCACGGCATAGACCTTTGCTGCACCATTTTGGAGCATGCAGTCGGTGAACCCCCCGGTGGAGGCCCCAATATCCAGACAGGTAAGCCCGGATAAATCCAGGGAGAGCACATCCAATGCCCTTTCAAGTTTGAGCCCCCCCCGGCTGACATAGGGAATATCTTTTTCTTTTAACACCACCGTTGCATGGGGGAAAAATTTTATCCCGGCTTTGTCCACCCGCACATCATTCACCCGTACATTGCCAGCCATAATCATGGCCCGGGCCCTTTCCCGGGAGGGAACCAGACCCTTTTCCACCATGAGGGCATCCAGCCTGGTCTTAATATTTTTAACCACGGCCCAGCAGCTCCTTTGCTGCGGATAAGATAGCTGCTGCATCCACCTTATATGCGTTGCGTAAAATTTCCTGGGGGCCATGCTCCACAAAGGTGTCGTTTATACCCACCCGTCTGATTTTACAGTTAAAGGCGTCATTGTCCGCCAAAAGTTCCAGCACCGCACTACCAAATCCTCCGTCCAGGACATGCTCTTCAATGGTGATCACTTTTCCGGTTTTTGCTACGGTGTCAAGGATAAGCCTTTTGTCCAGGGGCTTGATGAATCTGGCATTGATAACTGCCACGGAAACCCCCTCTTTTTCAAGAACATCAGCGGCCTTTAGGGCCTCTTGCACCGTTCCGCCCACTGCAAGAAGCAAAAGATCATGCCCCTCCTGGATCAATTCCCCTGTACCAATGTCCAGAATAGGGGCAGTGGGGTCAATGTTCACCCCTTCTCCTTTGCCCCGGGGATATCTCAGGGCAATGGGACCATCATGGTTGACAGCGGTTCTAAGCATAATGCTCAGTTCGTTTTCATCTTTGGGAGCCATGAGGGTCATGTTGGGAATATTTCTTAGGAATGCATAATCAAAGAGTCCGTGATGGGTGGGGCCGTCTTCCCCCACAATCCCTCCGCGATCCAGGGCAAAGATAACGGGATGATTGTCAATGCACACATCATGTAAAATTTGATCATAGGCCCGCTGCATAAAGGTGGAATAAATGGCCACCACCGGTCTCATACCCCGGGATGCCATACCTGCAGCAAAGGTGACGGCGTGTTGCTCGGCAATACCCACATCAAAAAAACGTTGGGGAAATTTTTCCGCAAACGTTTTTAGCCCCGTTCCCTCGGGCATGGCAGCGGTGATGGCCACCACCCGGTCATCCGTGGTCGCAATTTCCAACAGGGTGTCACCAAACACCTGGGTGTAAGTGGGAATTTTATTCGTTTGCGGTGGATTTGTCTGGGAGGAGGGGCTGTCACCTGTTTCAACATCAAAAGCCCCCACGCCATGGTAGTACACAGGATTTTTTTCCGCCGGAGGATACCCTTTGCCCTTGGTGGTAATAACATGGAGCAGCACAGGTTCATTGTGTTTTTTGATATTTTCCAGGATATCAATGAGATGATTTAGTCGATGACCGTCAATGGGGCCAAAATAATCAAAATTAAAAGCTTCAAACAGCATTCCCGGGGTGACAAAGGTTTTAAAAGATTCTTCGGATCGTTTGGCAAGTCGATAAACCTCCTCCCCAATGCCTGGCAATGATTTTAAAAATACGCCAAACTCTTTTCTCATGCTCTGGAGAGAGTGAGCTGACAATTTTCTGCTTAAAAAAGATGAAATGGCCCCCACATTGGGGGAGATGGACATGTCATTGTCATTGAGAATCACAATGAGATCCCGCTCTGAATCACCGGCCTGGTTCAAGCCCTCATAGGCAAGACCTGCAGTGAGGGAGCCATCTCCAATGACGGAAATCACTTTGGATTGATCCTGTTTCAAATACTTTGCACTGGCAATGCCAAGCCCGGCGGAAATCGAAGTGCTGGCATGTCCCACAGTAAAGGCATCACAGGGGCTTTCACTGATTTTAGTGAATCCGGAAATCCCCTTGTATGATCTCAAAGTATCAAATTGCTTATCCCTTCCGGTGAGCAATTTATGGGCATATGCCTGGTGTCCCACATCCCAGATAAGGCTGTCCACAGGCAAATTAAACACGTAGTGAATGGCCAGGGTCAGCTCAACAGCACCCAGACTGGAGGCCAGATGTCCCCCGGTTTTTGAGACCACGGAAATAATTCTTTCCCTGATTTCTTCTGCCAGAATTGGCAGTTCTTTCCGGGAAAAGGTCTTAAGATCATCACCGTTTTGAATCTGTTGAAGCAGGGTCACCTCTTTATTCTCCTTGATGGCAGGTACTGGGTTTATAGGTACTGGGTTTATAGGTACTGGGTTTATAGGTACTGGGTTTATAGGTACTGGGTTTATAGGTACTGGGTACTGGGTTTATAGGTGCTGATGCTCGATTATCAAATTTGGAGGCTGATTTTTGAAAGATGGCGTTATTGGCTCCACAAGTGCAAAGTTTAAAAATTAAATTGCCAAACCAGCTCATCTTTTTCTTGTGATTATATAGTCCGCTATGGCCATTAATGGTTGGGCTTTCTCCCCAAAAGAGGCCAAGGACTCTTTTGCCTCTGCCACAAGGGTTGTTGCAAATTGCCTGGAGGGTTCAAGGCCCAGAAGGGCAGGGAAGGTTAGTTTTTCATGTTCAGCATCGGACCCGGTTGCCTTTCCCATGATGTCAGGATCACCCTCCACATTTAAAATATCATCCACCACCTGGAATGCCAGCCCGATTTTTTCAGAATATTGGCCCAGTTTTTCCAGCACCTCACTGGATGCCCCCACAGCAACGGCCCCGGCCTGGACACTGACCTTTATCATCTGACCGGTTTTAAGCCAATGAAGTTTTTTTAAATATTCCAGGGACGCAGCCTGGGGCATCTCCAGATCCGGGGCCAGCATATCCATCATTTGACCCTCCACCATGCCACCGACACCGGCGGCCCGGGAAATCATGAGAACCAGCCGGAGCAGGGTGGCCTCATCCGGATATACCTCAAAACAGGGGGCAGGGTGGGACAAAATGGTAAAGGCATGGGTCAAAAGACCATCTCCGGCAAGGATGGCTGTGGCTTCGGAAAAGGCTTTATGGCAGGTGGGCATCCCCCGGCGCAGATCATCATCATCCATTGCTGGCAGATCATCGTGGATCAAGGAATAGGTGTGGATCATCTCAATGGCACAGGCCGGGGGCAGGGCAAGGGCAATATCCCCCCCCGAAGCCTGGGCTGCTGCCATGCACAATACTGGGCGCAAGCGTTTTCCTCCGGCCATTAGGGAATGGGTCATGGCCCGGGTGAGTTCAAGTTCAGTTTTTTGCAGGGAAAGTATTTTATGGAGAGAGCTATCCAGAATATCACGTTTTGTTGCCAAATAATCTGACAGGTCAAAGGTATCAGGATTCATGGTCAAAGGGCTCTTCAACCAGATCTCCCTGGCTGTCTTTCATCAAGAGGGTTATTTTCTTTTCGGTTTTATCCAATGTTTCAAGACAAAATTTGGAGCATGTCATCCCTGTCTCAAACTTTTTGATGGATTCCTCCAGGGTAAGGGTGCCAGACTCCAACTCCCTTACAATCTCTTCCAATTGTGTCAAGGTTGACTCAAAGGTTTTTTTCTTGGCCATATTTTTTTTCCACCTGACAGATCAGCCGACCCCTGGCAAGCAGAACTTCGACTGAATCTCCGTTTTGGGTTGTTGTACTGTCTGTGATAATTTTTTGTTCTGAATCCCAGGATCGGGTAATGCTGTATCCTCTATTGAGCACGGCCAGGGGACTTAATGCACCCAGTTTGGAATGATTTTCATGGGTTCTGGCCCGAACAGCAGCCAGGGTTGCCGCCATGGCCTGTGCCAGTCGTTGGATCATAAATCTGCTGGTTTCTTTTTTCTCAGATATTCGGCGTGCGGGTGAGGCTGCGGTTAGCGCCTTTGTGTACCATGCGGTTTTTTCTTCAAGGGCACTGATTTGTCCCCGTATCTGGCCTGTGAGGCGTTGTTCAAGATCTTCCAGGCGCATTCGAAGATCATCCATGCGGGATCGTGGACTTTTCAGCCGGGAAGTGAGATCTTTCAAATGGGCCTTAAAACGTTCCAAGGATCGTCCAAGGGCCACTGTTAAAGCGAGTTGAGAGGCAAACACATTTTGAAATAATGTTGCTCGTTCGGGCAGGGCAAGCTCAGCCGCCGCCGATGGCGTGGGGGCACGAAGATCAGCAACAAAATCACAGATGGTGAAATCCGTCTCATGTCCCACCGCAGAAATGACAGGAATGGTGGAGGCAAACACAGCCCTGGCAAGCTTCTCAGAATTAAAGGCGGCCAGATCTTCCAATGAACCACCTCCCCGGGCAATAATAATTACTTGAGATGTTGCACATTGATTAACAGTTTCAATGGCTTGCAATATTTCCACATCAGCTCCGTTCCCCTGGACTTTTACCGGTACAACCTCCAGATGAACCCCGGGAAACCGCCGGTGGGAAACCTGGATAATATCCCGGATAACGGCACCCGTAGGTGAAGTTATAATGCTGATTTTTTTGGGTAAAAAGGGCAGGGCGCGTTTATGAGCAGCATCAAAAAGACCCTCATGGGCCAACTGCTTTTTCAGCAGTTCAAATTTTGCATGCAAAAGCCCCGCACCTTCGGGTGCCATGTGCTCAAAAATAATTTGATAGCTTCCCCGGGGTTCGTACAGGGATAATCTGCCCATGCCGGTGATGCGCATGCCATTTTCTGGATTAAAGGGGAGTCGTTTCAGTTGATTGCGGAACATAACGCCACTGATGAGTGCCGTGTCATCCTTCAGGGAAAAATAACAGTGGCCGGACCCAGGCACCGACAAGTTAGAAATTTCTCCGGTGAGCCAGATAAAGGGATATGTAGACTCAATCAACTGTTTGAGCTGGCGTGTCAAACCGGACACCGTGTAAATTTGTTGTGATCTGTTATTGCTGTTCATTTAATTCCATATTTTTTTTTGCTGGCAGCAGATGTTGTTTGAAAATAAGCAATTCAACAAAAAGCTGATCCTGTATACCATCAACTGACCCAGCAGGCCAACTAACAGCAAACCCAATATTTAGATTTATAGAACAGACAGAGCGGAATGACAATACCAAATCAAATCGGCTCATTGAAGTCACAATTTAAAATAGCTGTGAATAGACATAGAGTCTCTGGGTCAAAATCAGGCTTAAACTGAAAGAAATAAATTAATTTGCTGGAAACAACTTAGATTGGGTAATTGGATCTCAGATTAAGCCTTGATTAATTTTTAAAATTCAGATCCCAAAAACTCAGATTAATGTAACATATAAAGACAGGTTTCAATTGAAATTTTTTAGTGTCTGATAATATATATTATGTAAACTTTTTATTCTAAGAAGAGACAAGACCTAAAGCAAAATCCTCTCTCCCCTATTTTCATGGACTTCCCCCTGGAACATTTGGCATCTTTCATATGGCCCAAAATTAGTTTACAGTTTTTTGGAAAAAGCTTCTGCAAATATGGAATGATCAAAAAAGTGTAAAGTCTTTTTGAAGGATGCCAAACATTTCAGATTAATGATTTTAAAAATCAAATCCAGACAAAGCATTTTTCATTTTCAGGGGTTGATCATAAGATGGGCCACTATACGGATTCTGAAAATGTGTCATTTCTAAAAATTAGTAATCATAGACTTTATTTTAGGCTTCAAAAAAAATTCTTCAAAGTAGCCCATGTTATGACCAACCGCCATTTTCAGGCAATTGGCATTTCTTGTTTACAATCCCTTGACGGTCATTTGAGATCAAAGTTTATTTTGCTGCACCCGTTCCTGAATAATTGTATTTGCAAATTTAAGTTGAAATGTCCATGGGCTGTGTTATATTTTTAATCAACTAAAACAGAAACAAAAAATAATTAGAAGCACCTTTAATAAGAAAGTCTCGGCAAACCTGACGGATTTTCATGCTTCGTTGTGGTCAGGACGAGGCCAGAATACGATCCGCCCGTGGCGGTTATACTAAATGCCCATGATTAATTTTGGGTTTTTACTTCCATACAAAACAAATTAAAAAAATCACACAGGAGACATTTTAAGATGAATCTTTCTTCCTCAATTTCCCAGGCGGGCTCGCTGATTCGCGTCAACGCATTTATTAGAAGCGTGTACAACTGGATGGCCATTGGTCTTGGTTTGACGGCAGTCACCGCATTTTATGTGGCCACCACCCCTGCGCTGCTCCAAATTATTTTCGGGAACCGGATGGTTCTGTTTGGCATGATCATCGGTGAGCTTGCCATGGTGTTCTATCTGTCTGCCCGGATACAAAAAATGAATGCTTCCACGGCCACGGCCCTGTTTATTTTTTATTCCATACTTAATGGTGCCACCCTGGCATCTATTTTTATTATTTATACGGCATCATCCATTGCCACCACCTTTATAACATGTGCCTTGACCTTTGGTGCATGCAGCATCTATGGCATGGTGACCAAACGAGATCTCACCTCAATGGGTGGATTTCTGATGATGGGACTCATGGGCATTATCATTGCCTCTTTGATTAATATGTTTTTCAGAAGCCCTGGCATCAGCATGGTGATTTCCTACGTGGGCGTACTGGTTTTTGTGGGTCTCACCGCCTATGATACCCAGAAACTCAAACAGATGGCCCTGAATCAACCTGTCGATGCCAGTGGTGCCGTGGTCAGAAAAGGGGCTATTATGGGTGCCCTGTCCCTGTATCTTGATTTCATCAATCTATTCCTCATGCTCCTTCACATTTTTGGCATATCAAGGGATTAATATTTTCAAACCGATATCTGTTAACATAACAAATTAAACAGCAGATCCCAGACAAGGATCATCCCCTTGTCTGATGGCTTTTCTGCTGTTTTTTTATTTTTATTACCCTTTTTATCATGAGGAGTTATCGCCCTGATCATGGAGCTGTTTAAATCCGAAATTAACACAGACCCTGGCAAAAAAAATGCCAGGTCAGATGGTTACAATGCTGAATCCATAGAAGTGCTCAAAGGGCTTGACCCCGTAAAACGTCGACCCGGCATGTATACAGACACCACCAGTCCTGATCACCTGGCACACGAGGTGATTGATAACAGCGTGGATGAAGCCATTGCCGGTCATGCCAGCCGCATTGACGTGATCTTGCACGATGATAACTCCCTTGAAGTCAGTGACGATGGGCGTGGTATGCCCGTGGATATCCATCCTGTGGAAAAAATATCCGGGGTGGAATTGATCATGACCCGGCTCCATGCCGGTGCCAAATTTTCCAATAAAGACTATGATTTTGCCGGTGGTCTCCATGGGGTTGGGGTTTCCGTTGTAAATGCGCTTTCCACATTTTTGGAAGTGTCTATTCTCCGGGGGGGAGCCCTTTACCGGATTACCTTTAAAGATGGTTTTAAGGATACAGATCTTGAAATCATTAAAAAAACAAATACCAAAAAAACAGGTACCACCATTCGGTTTTATCCGGATGTCTCTTATTTTGAGGTACCCAATTTTTCTAAAAAGACATTAAAACATGCCCTGAAAGCCAAGGCGGTTCTCTGTCCCGGGCTGTTGATCACCCTGATGGATAAAAAAAGTGGCACTCGGGATGAGTGGCAGTTTGACAATGGTCTGCTGGATTATCTCACAGAATCCTTTGATGGATGTGAAACCCTGCTGGGGGATCCCTTCACCGGAACAAAAAAAACAGAAGATGCTGCCGTGGACTGGGCTGTGGATTGGAGTGAAGAACGGGGGGATAACCTTTGCGAGAGCTATGTCAATCTTATTCCCACCCGTCAGGGAGGCACCCATGTCAATGGGTTTCGTTCCGGGCTTTTAGAGTCCATCCGTGAATTTTGTGGATTTCATGATCTGTTACCCAAGGGCATTAACATTGCCCCGGAAGATATCTGGCACAACATTGGATTTATTCTGTCGGTGAAACTTTCCGATGCCCAGTTTTCCGGCCAGACCAAAGAACGGCTCTCCTCCCGCCATTGCAGCGGCTTTGTAAATACTGCCGTGAGAGACGCTTTCAGTCTCTGGCTCAATCAAAATACGGCGGTGGGGGAAAAACTTGCAGCTGCGGCCCTGGAAAATGCCAGAACCCGTCTGAGAAAGGCAAAAAAAGTCACCCGTAAACGGGTCACTGCGGGCCCTGCCCTGCCCGGAAAACTGTCTGACTGCACCTCGGATGATCCTGAGAAAAGTGAAATATTTCTGGTGGAGGGAGACTCTGCAGGTGGGTCGGCCAAACAGGCCCGGGATCGAAGATTCCAGGCCATCATGCCTCTGAGGGGAAAGATTCTCAACACCTGGGAAACCGACCCCTCCCAAATTTTGGCCTCAAAGGAAATCCATGACATCTCTGTGGCCATGGGGGTTGATCCAGACACATCAGATATTTCTGGCCTTCGGTATCATAAAATTTGTATACTGGCCGATGCCGACTCCGATGGGCTCCACATTGCCACCCTTTTATGTGCCCTGTTTTACCGTCATTTCAATGAAGTGGTACGCCGGGGACATATTTTTGTGGCCATGCCCCCTCTTTTTCGCATTGATGTGGGTAAAGAGGTTTTTTATGCCCTGGATGAAGAGGAAAAAGAGAATACCCTTAAAAAAATTGAACGCCGAAAAAAGCATGCCAAAATTAATGTCCAGCGATTCAAGGGGTTGGGAGAGATGAACCCGCTACAGCTAAGAGAGACCACCATCTCTCCAGATACCCGCCGCCTGGTTCAACTCACCGTGTCAGAAAATGATGTTCAGGGGGGGCACGGAGAAAAATTTTTCCCTGAATTACCCCCATCAAATCTTATCAATGCTGCTGCCGCTGATGCTGATAATGATGATGATGATGATGATGGTGATTTTTCTATTTCTTTGGATAATAATGATAAAAACATCCAGACCAAGGGAGTTTTTGAAGTGATGGATCTTTTACTGGGTAAAAAACGGGCCTCTGACCGACGCCGGTGGATTGAAGAAAACGGCAATTTAGTGGAGGTGGAATAATGACAACTCTGTCTCCCATGCCTTTGGATAATTTTGAGAAAATGCCCTTTGAGGATTTTGCGGAAAAAGCCTATCTCAACTATGCCATGTATGTCATTCTGGACCGGGCCCTGCCCAACATTGCCGACGGCCTCAAGCCGGTGCAACGACGAATTGTCTATGCCATGAGCCAACTGGGGCTTTCAGCCAAGGCAAAATATAAGAAATCCGCCCGCACCGTGGGAGATGTGCTGGGTAAATTTCATCCCCATGGTGATTCTGCCTGCTACGAAGCCATGGTGCTTCTGGCCCAGCCATTTTCCTGCCGCTACCCCTTGCTGGATGGCCAGGGCAACTGGGGGGCGCCGGATGATCCCAAGTCCTTTGCCGCCATGCGGTACACAGAATCCAGGCTATCTCGGTACAGTGAGTTGCTGTTGACAGAACTCAATGCCGGGGCCACCCAATGGCGACCCAATTTTGATGGCACCCTTAAAGAGCCCACCCTTCTACCGGCCCGCCTTCCCAATCTGATTCTCAACGGCACCACCGGTATTGCCGTGGGTATGGCAACAGATGTTCCCCCCCATAACCTCACCGAGGTGGCCAATGCCTGTATTTATCTTTTGGATCACCCCAAGGCAGATATTGATGCCATCATGAACTTCATGTTGGGTCCGGATTACCCCACAGATGCTGAAATCACCACCCCTTCCCATGAAATCCGGGAAATGTACCTCACCGGTCATGGCAGAATTAAAATGCGGGCCACCTATTTTGAAGATCGGGGAGACATTGTCATCAACGCCCTGCCCTTTCATTCTTCCGGCGAAAAAATCCTTGAGCAGATTGCCGGTCAGATGGAGGCCAAGAAATTACCCATGGTGGCAGATATCCGGGATGAATCCGACCATGAGTCCCCCACCCGTCTGGTGATTGTGCCAAAATCCAGCAGAACTAATCTGGATGCACTCATGGCCCATCTGTTTGTTACCACAGATCTGGAACGCTCCTACCGGGTGAACATGAACATGATCGGTTTAAATGGCAAACCCGAAGTAAAACCCATGCTGACCTTTTTGCATGAGTGGCTTGAATTCCGTAAGGAGACCGTGACAACAAGGGTGACCCATCGCCTGAATCAGGTGAAGGATCGACTTCACATCCTGGAAGGACTGCTCACCGCATTTTTAAACATTGACGAGGTCATTGAAATTATCCGCACCGAAGATGATGCGGAAGATGCGTTGATGCAGCGGTTCAGCCTTTCACATCGCCAGGCCCAATCCATTCTTGAGATTAAACTTCGGCACCTGGCAAAACTGGAAGAGATGAAAATTAAAGGGGAACAATCAGATCTGGAAAAGGAGCGTAAATCCCTTGAAAAAATACTGGGTTCAAAAAAACAGCTGATCAACTTGGTTAAAAAGGAAATCCGCCAGGATATTAAAATCCACGGTGACGATAGACGCTCCCCCTTGCGTCAACGAAAGGAGGCAGAGGCGTTTTCAGAAGAAGAGGTTATTGCCACAGAACCCGTGACCATTATCCTTTCCACCAATGGTTGGGTCCGGTCTGCCAAAGGCCATGACATTGATCCTGCAAAACTTAAATTTAAAACCGGGGATTCTCTGCTGGATCATAGCAGGGCCATGAGCAATCGGCCGGTGGTCTTTATGGACAACACCGGGCGCAGTTATTCCCTGCCGGCTCACTCCCTGCCCTCGGCCCGGGGAATGGGGGAACCCCTAACCGGACGATTGGCCCTTAAACCGGATGCTTTTATCTGCAATATGGTAAACGCTGGGGATGACACCCTTTATTTTATTTATTCAAACACAGGGTTTGGTTTTATCACCGATTTTGCCAATTTTATCACCCGAAATAAAAACGGAAAATTGGTCATCAATCTGGCACCCCATGCACAACTCATGACGCCGGAGGTGATCCCATACCCGACCACCGATCTCATTGCAGTGATCACCACAGCCGGTCGGTTCCTTATCTTTCCGGTACAGGAGATGCCCAAATTGGAAAAGGGAAAGGGAAATAAAATCATTGGGATTCCCAAAAATGAAATTCAAACCGCCGGTGGTGAGCGCATCCATATATTAAAAATAATTCCCCAGGGGGCCACCCTGGTTATTCATGCAGGGAAACATTTCTTGCGTTTAAAATCTGGGAATCAGGAAAGTTACACAGGAAAGCGCGGGCTTCGTGGCAAAAAGCTTCCCCGGGGATTTCAGAATGTAAGTGATATGGAAGTTCTGCCCCCCGAGGATTTAACCGAGGAGATGCCCCCTGATAAGTAAAAGTTGGTGCGTGGGTGAACCTGGCATCAACTCAATTAAATCGCCACAGTGACAATCACCTGTTTCATGTAATTTTAGATTTTCTTCCCCTGGTGGGTAAGCGTTGATCCTTAACCCAGGTAAAAATCATTTTAAAAAACAGATTGTCTCTGCGGTGTTACAATGGTAAATGGACGCATGGATATAAAAAAACAGATCGACAATTATTTTTTATTAGTCCTTTTTTTGCTGCTCATCGGTGGGCTTGTGGCAGTTTGCATTGACATTGAAAATAAAAAATCCCATGCACAACCCGATGCCCTGTCCAAAATTTTAAAAGAGAAAAAAATCCGATTCATCACAGACAACAATGGTAACGCCTATTATACCTATCGTGGGGAGGCCATGGGATTTGAATATGAACTTGCCAGGGCCTTTGCTGATTTTCTTGACGTAGAGTTAGAAGTCATTACGCCGGGATGGAACAGCATGATCCCCCTGCTTGAAACCGGGAAGGGTGATTTCATCGGAGCAGCCCTCACCATCACCCAGCGACGACAGGTGCATTTGCTTTTTTCACAACCTTACATGCAAGTTCAACAGCAACTGATTTATCACAAAACAACGCCTGAGATTAACACCCTCGAAGATCTGAGTGGGAAAACCATCCATGTCCGCAGAAACACATCCTACCATGATTGCCTTGAAAAATTGAAAGAGGGGGGCATTGATTTCAACATTGCTCTGATGGATAACACCCCCTCAGAGGAAATCATTGAAATGGTGGCAAAAAAAGAAATTGACTACACCGTGGCAGACTCCAATATTGCCCAATTAAATCGCCGCTATTACCCTGACATCGTCATCGGTATTCCCCTCCAGGAGATGGAGTCTCTTGGGTGGGCGGTTAATCCTTTGGAAATAAGACTCATGGATCGCATCAATCATTTTTTTTATCACATCAACAAAACAGGATTCTATGAAAAACTCTTTGAAACTTATTATGGGAATCTTGAAGATTTTGATTATTTTGATGTGAAAAAATTTCATAAACGGCTGAAAACACGATTTCCCAAATATCGTAAATATATTATTCAAGAGTCCTTTAAATATAGGTTCGACTGGCGGATAATCACGGCCCTGGTGTACCAGGAATCTCATTTTGACCCCCATGCCGAAAGCTTTACAGGGGTTCGGGGACTTATGCAGGTCACAGAAAACACGGCCCGGGAAATGGGAATATCTGATAGATTAGACCCCATTCAGAGCATCCAGGCTGGCATTAAATATCTTTCTATGATGTACAAGAAATTTGATGAGATTGAAGATCCCAATGAAAAACTTTTGTTTGCCATTGGTAGTTATAACGTGGGATATGGACATATAAAAGATGCACAACGACTGGCAGTGGCGGATAGTTTGGATCCGTTGAAATGGTCTTCCCTTGAAAAGACACTCCCCCTTTTAAGTAAACAAAAGTACTATCGTAAAACAAGACATGGCTACGCCAGGGGGTGGGAACCGGTGAAACACGTTCAACAGATTTTAATGTATTATGATATTTTGAAAAAGAAACTGGCTCCGCCAAGAGAACAGTTCCTGGGGGGCAAGCAACACCCCGTAGTGATTGGATTGGATGACGGGAAGTCAAAAGCCACTGAGACTCTCGGAATCGAGTCCCCGGCATTAAAAACCCACAATCATTAATGACCCTGTTGATTTAGTACAGATCTCTGGATTGTAGATACACTATATTGAATATTAAATCGCCCGATATCAATATGCTGTGTACTTGTTTTTCAAAAAGCGACTTAATCAACAGGCTCATTAATAACTCGTCAGTTGTAAGTTCTCATAACTTATTGAAATTATTAGTAGTTAAAAAATTAAAGTAAAAATTTTAGATCTAATTATTTCAATAAGTTATAAAATAATGCCTTAACAAACTCAGAGAACCTACAACTCACGAGATTAATAATACCTTCGCCAATTTTATTTTAATCCAAACAACAATCAATATATAGTTATTTAAAACTATGTTGATACGATATATGGTAGTCAAATTATAAGAACTTTAACCGATTTGAAATTTGGCGAAGGTGTTGATTAACCATAATTCTTTTTATCGGTGAAGCACCTCAAATACCGCCTCTGCGGCTGGCAATGTCATTCCCGGCAATGCGGTTAGCTCCTCAAGGGTTGCCAGTTTCATGGCCGTAACCCCTTTATATGCCTGTAGCAACACTGTTTTTCGTTTTTTGCCAATGCCGGGGATATCATCCAAAATTGATCCCCCTGCCCTTTTGTTTCGTCTTTTCCTCTGGAAGCCGATGGCCACCCGGTGGGCCTCATCCCGCAACTGCTGTAGCAGATAAAGGGCCTTTAACGCCTGGCTGGTATTCAGGGGATTGGATCGGTGGGGAATATAAATCTTATCATGATCCTCCCCCTTCCCCCCATCTTTTTTGGCAAGCCCCGCCACAGGGATCTGATCTGACAGCCCCAAATCCTTTAACACGGACAGGGCCATGGATAGCTGGCCTTTGCCGCCATCCACCACCAGAAGATCGGGAAATGGCAGGGGCTCTCCCTTGCTGGGAGAAAATCGTCGGGTGAGGACTTGGGTCATGCAGGCGTAATCATCTGCCCCTGTCACCCCTTTAATGATAAATTTACGATAGGCGGCCTTGTCTGGCTTTCCATCCGTGAAGACCACCATGGAAGAGACAGGGTCCGTGCCTGCAATGTTGGAGTTATCATAACACTCAATGCGCCGGGGAAGCCCGGGCAGGGCCATGAGCTTCTGGAGCATGACAAGCACCGCATGGGTTTCCGCCTGCTGGGACAGTGAGGTGTTCAGCTCATTTTCTGCATTAAGGCGGGCCATGTCCATAATCTTCTTTTTATCCCCCCGTTCAGGAATCAGCAGATGAACCCGGCGGCCTTTTTTTTCTGTGAACCGGGTTTCAAGGATGGATTGATCCTCCACGCCATGGGACAACAAAATCTGGGGGGGAATAAAGGTATTCGTTTCATAATACTGCATGAGAAACGCCCCCATGATTTCGGAGATACCGTTCCAGGTCATGTCAAAGTGAAAATGGTGGGTCCCCACCACATACCCGGAGCGAACAAATAACAGGGTCACAACCGCCCTGCCCTGATCTCCGTGGCAGGCAATGACATCCCTGTCCATCATATCCGCAGTCACGGCGATCTGACGTTCCAATGTCTTTTCAATGGCAAACAGGGTGTCCCGGAGCTGGGCCGCCCGTTCAAAATTCTCAAGGTCGGCCTGATGCAGCATCTCTTTTTTCAGCCGCAGGATCAACTCAGGTGCCCTGCCTTTGAGAAACAGCTTCACATCATTGACAATTCCCCTGTACAGCGCCACCGGCACATCCATGCAGCAAGGTCCCAGACAGGTTTTTATCTGGTACTGGAGACAGGGCCGGGACCGGTTGTTAAACTGGGTCTTTTTACATTTCCTCAGTTTAAAAATGCGATTGACCTGCTTTAACGTCTGTCTGACGCTGTGGGCGGATGAGTAAGGACCAAAATAGGTGGCCTGATCATTTTTAATCGTCCTCACCACCTGGAGAGCGGGATATTTTTCCGTGGTGTCCAGACGCAGGCAGGGATAATTTTTTCCATCCTTGAGGATGACATTGTACTTGGGCTTATGCTTCTTGATCAGGGTGGCTTCAAGGATCAGGGCTTCATGGGAACTGGCCGTGACAATGAGATTAAAATCAACAATCTTTTTGATGAGAATGCCGGTCTTGGGGTCATGCCCTGTCACCTTTACAAAATAGGCAGCCAGGCGTTTTTTTAAATTCCCGGCCTTGCCCACGTAGATGATCCGGCCTTTGCCATCCTTCATGAGGTAAACACCTGGGGCACCGGGTGTATTGTTATATTTTTCCTGCAAGCAAGTGTTTAATGGGGTGTCCATGGCTGAGGGTTATAACTCCTTGATGCGGGTCAGTTCTTTAATCTTATCCCTTAAATCCGCAGCTCTTTCAAATCGCATTTTATCTGCAGCCTCCTTCATCTCCATTGTAAGGCCTTTAATGATCTCCTCCAGATTCTCCGAGGTCGGATCATAGGACTCTGTCTCTTCTTGAACCTGACCTTCCGGGGTATTAATGGTTTTTTGCATGCTGTAGTCAAACACCCTCAGCTCTTTTATAATGGTGGAGGGAGTGATATTATGTTCTATATTATGGGCCTTCTGGATTTTACGGCGACGGTGGGTCTCTTCCATGGCTTTTTTCATGGACGGTGTGATGCGATCGGCATACATGATCACCTTACCGGCGGCATTTCGGGCAGCCCTGCCAAAGGTCTGGACCAAAGAACGATAGGATCGTAAGAACCCCTCCTTATCGGCATCCAGAATGGCCACCAGGGAGACTTCAGGAATATCAAGGCCTTCCCGGAGAAGGTTAATACCGATGAGTACGTCAAAGAGTCCTTTCCTTAAGTCTTGTATAATATCAATCCGTTCCACGGTGCCTATGTCGGAATGGAGATATTTTACCTTCATGCCAAAGTCCGAAAAATAATCGGACAAATCCTCAGACATGCGCTTGGTCAAGGTTGTCACCAAAACCCGTTCATCCGCCTCCACTCGTTTCATGATCTCCTCATAGAGATCATCCACCTGTTTGGTGGCGGGTCGCACCTCCAGAACCGGGTCTAAAAGACCCGTGGGCCGGACAATTTGCTCGGCCACCCTACCCTGGCATTTTTCCATTTCATAATCTGCCGGTGTGGCCGACACATACACCACATGGGCTGTTTTCTTCTTGAACTCTTCAAATTTCAAGGGACGGTTATCCAGGGCTGACGGCAACCGAAACCCATGCCCCACAAGGTTTTCCTTCCGGGATCTATCGGCCTTGTACATGGAACCCACCTGGGACACGGAGATGTGGCTTTCATCAAAAAAGAGAAGGAAATCATCGGGGAAGTAATCCAACAGCGTGGGGGGGGGCTCCCCCTGGGATCGGCCGGTGAGGTGGCGGGAATAATTTTCAATGCCGTTGCAATACCCTATTTCATTCATCATCTCAAGGTCGTACTGGGTTCGCTCCTCCAGTCGCTGGGCCTCTAATAATTTATTTTCCTTGTAATAATATTCCAGTCGCTGCTTGAGTTCTTCGGTGATGGCTTTCACCGCCCGTTTCCGGGTCTGGCTTCGGGTGACATAGTGAGAGGCCGGGTAAATGGCGGTTTTTTTAATGGTGTGAAGCACCGTTCCTTTAAGGGGATCAATCTCGGCAATGCTTTCAATGTCATCCCCGAAAAAATCAATGCGCAACGCCTTTTCCTCTTCATAGGCGGGAAACACCTCCACCCGATCCCCCCGGACCCGGAAGGTACCCCTGTGGAAATCCATATCATTGCGGCTGTATTGGATGTTCACCAGCTCCTTTAAAAGGGACTCCCGGGGTTTTTCCATATCTTCGGCTATTTCCACCCGCAGGGCCAGGTAATCTTCCGGGGCCCCAAGGCCATATATGCAAGAGACACTGGCCACCACAATGACATCTTTCCGGGCCAGCACAGACCGGGTGGCGGAATGACGCATCTTATCAATGAGGTCATTGATGGAAGAGTCCTTTTGAATATAGGTATCACTGGAGGGAATATAGGCTTCCGGCTGGTAATAATCATAATAGCTGACAAAATACTCCACAGCGTTTTCCGGAAATAAGATTTTAAATTCATTGTATAGCTGGGCCGCCAGGGTTTTATTGGGAGCAATAATGAGGCTTGGCTTTTCCTCCAATGCGATGATATTGGCCATGGTAAAGGTTTTGCCGGACCCGGTGACACCTAACAGCACCTGGTGGGCAGCCCCATTCCGGATGCCATAGGAAAGGTATTCAATGGCCTGGGGTTGATCTCCGGTGGGTTGAAATTGCGATTTGATTTTAAACAGACCCATTAAGCTCCTAAGTTCCGCTGAATAATTGACATATGTATCATTATGCAATTAAGTTTTTATATGAAACTCCGCCCAACATACTGGAATCATGAAAGTTTCAATTTTCGTTGTGGCAGGTGGTTACTGCCATGTATGTTTATAAGAAAATCCCGGCAAACCAAGGCACAACACAAGGATTAAGAACGTAGGGGCAGAATCTATTTCTGCCCCATGTTGTGGGCAAACCCAATCACCCTATTATGCAGTGGTCAATCCGATCATATTATGGTAAGAATTATTTTCTAAATTTCAAATTTAATTTAAAATAAAGGAATATCATGGAAGACGAAAATACCAAGCATAATTTTATTAAAACCATCATCACCGAAGACCTTGAAAATGGAAAAAATAATGGGGAGGTGACCACCCGGTTTCCACCGGAGCCCAATGGATTTCTCCACATGGGGCATGCCAAATCCATCTGTCTCAACTTTGGCATTGGCAAAGAATTCAACGGTAAGTGCAATCTTCGATTTGATGATACCAATCCGGCCAAGGAAGATCAGACATACATAGATGCCATCACTAAAGATGTTCATTGGTTGGGGTTTGACTGGGGTAAAACCATCCATTATGCCTCGGATTATTTTCATCAGCTTTATGATTTTGCCGTTGAATTGATCCAAAAGAATAAAGCTTATGTGTGTGGACTTTCCGCCGAAGAGATGCGGGAATATCGGGGCACTCTCACCGAACAGGGCAAGGACAGCCCGGATCGGGATCGCCCGATGGCAGAAAATTTAAAATTGTTTGAAGGTATGAAAAACGGAGAGTTTGATGAAGGGGCATATGTGCTCCGGGCAAAAATTGACATGGCTTCCCCCAATATCAACCTCCGGGACCCCATCATTTACCGCATCAAAAAAATGGATCATCCCAGAACGGGGAATGAGTGGTGCATTTATCCCATGTATGACTTTACCCATGGCCTTTCCGATGCCATTGAAGGGGTGACCCACTCACTTTGTACCCTGGAATTCCAGGATCATCGGCCTCTTTATGACTGGATATTGGACGAGGTATCAGCCCCCTGTCACCCCCAGCAGATTGAATTTGCCCGCATGAACCTTAACTTCACCGTTTTAAGTAAACGAAAACTTCAGAAACTGGTGGAAAATCATCATGTGGAGGGATGGGATGATCCCCGTCTGCCCACCCTTGCCGGTATCCGGCGCCGGGGTTACACACCGGTATCCATTCGCAACTTCTGCAATACCATCGGGGTGGGTAGAAAGGAGAACCGCATTGATGTGGGGCTTCTGGAAGATTGCCTGAGAACTGATCTCAATGAACATGCCCCCCGGGTCATGGGGGTTTTAAAACCACTGAAGGTCACCATTGAAAACTGGCCAGAGGGGAAAACCGAGGCATTGGATGCGGCAAATCATCCCCAGCACCCCGAAATGGGAAAACGGGAGGTGATTTTTTCCAAAGATATCTTCATTGAGCAGGACGATTTCATGGAAGATGCCCCCAAAAAGTTTTTCCGCCTGGCCCCGGGTCGGGAAGTGCGGCTGCGGTATGCGTATTTTATTACCTGTAAAGAGGTGATCAAGGACGAAACCGGCCAAGTGGTAGAATTGATCTGCACCTATGACCCCGCCACCCGGGGCGGAGATTCGCCAGATGGCAGAAAGGTCAAAGGCACCCTGCATTGGGTTTCCCAGGAGGGATCTGTTCCGGCCCGGATTAATCTTTACGACCGGCTGTTTCTCAATGAAAATCCTGAGGCAGACACCGATGATTTTACCAAAAATATCAATCCGGATTCCCTGGTGGTGCTGGAGAACAGCCGGGTGGAACAGAGCCTGGAAAATGTTGTTCCGGAAAAGGCCTACCAGTTTGAAAGACTGGGGTATTTTTGTACGGATTCCAAGGAGTCATCACCGGAAAATCTGATCTTTAATCGCACAGTTACTCTGCGGGATACCTGGGCCAAGATGAAACCCAAAGGGAAACCCCGGGCAAAAAAGAAGAAATAACAAAAATACCGCAACTATTCAGCGTGCATAATAAAACGCCCTGTGTGGACTCGCATACGGGGCGTTGTTTCTGAAAAGGTACAACACAAGAAATGAAAGGTCGGGTCAATCATGATTGTCGTCAGATTTGGGTAAATATACGTAAAATGTCGTACCCTTACCTGGCTCACTGTCAAATATAATTATCCCGTTATATTGCTGCACGATTCCATGGGTAACGGAAAGCCCCATGCCGGTGCCTTCCCCCCTCTTTTTTGTTGTAAAAAACGGGTCTAAAATTTTGTCTTGGATGCTTGTCGGAATTCCATGCCCCGTATCGGTTACGGTTAATTTGACAAATTCTCCCGGTATCAGACATATTGCAGGGCTGTTTTTAGTTTCATCCACTCGCACCTCATTCAGACTCACACTCAAAATTCCACCAGTGTCTTTCATTGCATGAAGAGCGTTGGTACATAAATTCATGACTATCTGATGGATATGGGATGCATCTGCTATTACCAACGCATTGGACTGTATGTCTTTACTTATTGTAATATCTGGTGGTAATGAGATGCTAAAAAGTTCATCACAAACAGTGCGCAAGCCATTACTGAAAAAATCACTAAGGTATAAGGAAAATTGATTTTAACCTCCTCGAAACTCCACAGTCTATAGGTTTTCGTCCATGGAGACCATCCGTGGAGAAAGCTCCAATGCTTTTACGGGAATCATATCAACAATATCCTGAAATGATTTAATTGATAACTCCAGTTTATCCAGGCTTTGGGCTAACATGCCTGTATTTAGACGTTCAAATTCTAATCCCACATTAAATCTTGACATGAGAAGATCTGCCAGATAAATGATGTGGACAAGATCTTTGTAATGAACCGCATTCTCAGGCATGTGGTGATATTTTATGATCTCTTTCAAAGATTCCGGGAAAAACCATTGTTGAGCAAGGAGACTCCCCGCATCCATGTGATCAATTCCGAGAATGTTTTTTTCAGCTTCTGGAGAATATTGTCCCTCTTCAAACAGTTGTCTATAAAATAACGGTAATGAGCCCTGGACAAATTGATCCAGGACCACTTTGCCAATATCATGCAGCAAGCCTCCGGTATAAGCAAGAGAGGTATCTGTTTTTCCTGTTTTTTCGGCAATTTTTTCAGCAATGATGGCGGTTCCAACCGCATGATGATAGAGTCCTCCTTTGCAGAGGGAATATCCCATACCTGTCTGATCAAAAAAAGGGTTTAAGGCCGAGGAGATTATAAATTTGACCAACACTTTTTGTCCCAGATAGGCCAATGCGTGATTCATTGTTTCTATTTTAGTGCGCTTTTTAAAAAAAGCAGAATTGCAAAGTTTTAACGTGCGGGCGCTGAGTACCTGGTCTTGTCTTATTTCTGCACTCAGCAAGGCTATATCATAATCATCTTCGTTAATAAGCCGCAGGATTTTTAATGCAACCTGTGGAATAGGTAGCAATTTTTGTATTGAATCATTGATTTCATCCGCAGACGATATCCGGATATGGTCTTTGGGGGTAAAATTTTCAAACCCAATGGGTTCAATGGTGCATTCCCAGGTTTGCATATTGAGGTTTAAGGCACAGGTGAACAAACCACCGGTTTCTGATTTTTTTATGCAGATTTGTTGTTCTGCAAGAAAGTCAACAACGCACTCGGTCGTACGGCCACCGACATCAAATTCCAAGTCGTATTTATGCATTGGCCCCACAAGTGCACCACCGGCAACCCATGCAATGATATGCTTTGGTGAAGCTCCCAGGGCCAGCAGTGCCTTAAAAAAAACAGGCATCCCTGTTGTGGCATATTTTACTAACTCCTGGTTGTCCACATGGAGTGGTGCCTTATCCAGCAGGAGATGAATCAGGCCGCCGATTTTATTTTTGGGATCAAACAGGGCAACCCCGACACAAGTCCCCAATGAAGCCTTGAGTATCAAGGGCGTTGACTTACCTACATAGTAGCTACCAGTTGGGACATAATATCGCTCAAGTCTATGCATGATCTCCTAATTCTATATGGATTCCAGAGGGCAAATTTTAGAAGATATTGTAATAATCTATATAAGATTTTTATCATTATAGATTTTTATCTCTGATTTTCGTCTTATTTGGGCAAAAGCAGCAGGAACCCTTTTGATTTTGTCTTGTCCAAGTCAGGGCATAACATTGTTTTTCAGCAGGGGCAATCTTTTTGTGCTTTAATGCAAAAATTTTTGAGCTGTGCAGGTAAGAAACTAAATGAATTCAAGCATTTTTCATTTTTTGTTTTTTGTTTGAGACTTAATTGGAGCAATAACCCCAAAAAATAAAAGTATTTCTGGGGTTATATTAAGGATGCCGAAATTCAGGTCAAAACTCTGATTTAAAAAAAGCTAAACATTTATCTCGATATGATAGATAATGGAGCCTTAGCTATTCCTTATTAAAGGAGGTCAGAATGACACAATATAAGATAAAAGTGCATGTTGAATTAGTTAAATGTGATGATAATATTGATCACGAGCCAATAAAAAATAATGACGGTGCGTTTTCCGGGTCAACCCCTTTTTTATGGAGAGTTTTATCTCGTAGTTTTTTTATTTATTTTTACTCCAAATTTGAATTATTAAAAGTATAATAATTGTTCATTTCTGGGGCTCACAATATTTAAAACCTGCCTTCTTCAAAATATCTTCCAAAACTATTCCAGGCTCTCCTTCTGCCTTTAATTGATCAAGCATCCATCTTTGGTATGGCCTTCTGTTTCCATCTATAGCGCTCACCTAAACTGACACACCCATGCTCAGATAAAGTGATACACCAATCCAGATTGATGAGCGTCAGTTATAATACCCGATCATAGAAAAAAATATTTGTCGATGATCACCAGATATATTTTATATCAATCACAACCTGTGATATAAAAATTAAAAGCTTTACTTTTGAACAAAAAATGGTAATAAGGAATCAGTCTTAAAGAATTTACTTCTTTGGCACTTAACTGTCTTAATCTATTGTTAATAATTGCCTTATTTTCCATTTTTCTTCCGGAATTAATTTTTTCATGCTCAGATAAATCGCTACACTACTTGGAAAGAAAAAAGGCATAATTTCGCATCTTTAGCAAGATTATGAGGGTAATTCCGGTTCAGTCAGGGGCTGATCTGTGTGAACGGCCAGAAATTCATAAACTGGACCCGGGCAATCAACGGTGGTAGCGTCATTGATTTGGTCATGCATTTACAAGAGATCAGTTTTAAAGACGCTGTAGCCTTTCTTCGTGACGTCTTCTCCCACACTCCCATCCAAAGTATTCCAGATCATCACACATCCCTCAACAGATTTTGAAATTACCTCAAAAAAACAATAAAAAACTGCAACCGGTCGTTCGTTATCTCAGAGATGTCCCCTATATCCCCATACAGAACATAAACCAACTCATCAAATCCGAAAAAATTTATGCTGACATCAAAGGCAATTGAGTTTTTTTACTACTTGGAAAAAAAAAGAGGGCTGTTGGCGCCGAACTGATAGGAACCTATAACACCCAATGGCGAGGCATGGCACCCGGATTCCAAAAAAGATTAGGTTGTTTTTATATCGTCGGGGAAAGTTCAAAAAATATGGTACTGTGTGAGTCTGCCATTGATGCAATATCCTGTGCCGTGCTTCACCCTGAATACAAAGCCATATCAACTTCAGGTGCAATGGTTAATCCTGCATGGTTAAGCCGTTTTTTATCAAACGATTGTGAAATCTTTTGTGGTTTTGATACCGACAAAACCGGAGAAGCATGGCAGCCAAAATGATCAAACTATATCCTTCCATTAAAAGGCTTCGTCCTTCCAGGCATGATTGGAATGAAGTACTTCAACAAAATCTTTATCTCTAAAAATCCCTGCCTCTTTTTTAACTCGTGAGTCCTAAGTTTTTCCAAGGGCTACGAACGTACGTCTCCCATAATTTTGAATTCTATGGCCATCGGATTCGATTAAGGACGGCTTCATCAAGCCT
>Ga0208900_1000350_pt1 | contig 29520 bp, 28 predicted proteins | sample AntAceMetag02UKK_FD_184763 | JGI IMG/M metagenome (GOLD analysis project Ga0208900, IMG submission 184763) | Saline lake microbial communities from Ace Lake, Antarctica - Antarctic Ace Lake Metagenome 02UKK (SPAdes) (version 2) | ecosystem: Environmental > Aquatic > Non-marine Saline and... | reverse complement strand
GGTGGTTGGATGCGTTCAATTTTCAAGCCCTGCCTGGCGGATGCGCCCCCGGGATGAATGGATCGGGTGGACAGAGGAAAGGCGGAAAATCGCATTACAACACATAGTTAACAACAGCCGGTTTCTGGTGCTTGCACCCATCAAAAATCTGGCGAGCATGATGCTCTCCTGCACCCTGGGGAAACTCCAAAATGATTGGCATCGGCAATATGGCCTTAAGCCGCTTCTGGTGGAAACACTGGTGGATCGCCAACGGTTTCAGGGGGGGTGCTATCGCGCTGCTAACTGGATAGAACTGGGAGAAACAACGGGTCGTGGGCGGATGGATAAAGCCAACACGCCCAATAAAGCCCTTGCAAAGACCATTTTTGTATATCCATTGGTGAAAAATGCCATACACCTGCTTAAAGAAGGTGGGGTATAGATGTTAACAACTCCTGGGCTAAAGACCCAGACGCTTGCAAGACAATTTGTAAGCCCGGGTGATTAGCCTGAGCCACATAAAAGGAGATTGCCATGAAAGTGACATTATTGTTATTTGCCCTGGTGGCCGGGATGCTGGTGCCGGTCCAGGCCGTGCTGAACACGAAAATGGGACGGGCCTTGGGAGATCCAGTGTTTGCGGCGTTGATTTCCTTTTCCGTTGGCACAGTTTCTCTGTTCATCTATGCGCTTGTGGTCCAGATTGATCTGGGCAGTATCCGGCAGGCCTCGGGCCTTCCCTGGATGGTCTGGGCCGCGGGTTGTCTGGGGGCTGTTTTTGTGGCCGCCACCATTATCCTGACCCCCAGACTGGGGGCTGCGCTGACCTTTTCACTGGTGGTGGCCGGGCAGTTGTTGATGGCGGTTTTCATGGATCATTTCGGGTCGTTCGGCATTCATGTCCAGCCAATGTCCTGGATGCGCATGGCCGGTATTGGTCTGATCACCGCTGGGGTAGTGTTGATACGAAAATTTTAATCTACGGTTAGCAGATCCTTTGCCAGAATCAACGGGCCGTCATAGGTCAGGCGGCACTGGGTCTTGATGTCCACACCATCGCATTTCGGATAAACATAGGTACCTGATCCTAAAATGGTGGTAATGAGTTTCTTCATTTATCATCTCACTTATTTGCCTTGTTCGGCCCCTGCCCGGGACTCTTTTACCGCATCAAGAATATCTTCAGTTGTTGCTTTTGTTTTTATACCTGCAACATCAAAGGGTGATTTTGGGGATTTGGTAAATATAATTTTGAAAGTTTCTCCGCCTCGACGTTTAATAATAACATCCTCAGATTTCGCAATATCGAGTACTGTTGATAATTTTTGACGAGCCTCTGAATATGTATAAACTTTCATCAGGTTACCTCCATAATTTGAATGCCCAAGCTCTGAGCAACTTCATTCATACGTCGGTCAAGAGTAATTAATGGGCTGCGTAAAGAAATAGCGCACACTAAAAAGTACGCATCATATGCGTAAATGTTAAATTGAGATGCTATTTTTAGTGCTTCACGAATATTAACGCTACGCAAATCAACAGGTATTTGCTGTGTAGCATCCCAAATAGATAACAAATTATCGGGTTCAATCCTACGTCTTTTAAGCATTGCGGATAATGCATTCCCAATTTCAAAGGGTAATATATCTGGTGCAACTAAATCATGGCCTAAAGTAATCCTAATAATCTCATCTCTTTCTGGTTCATAAAGAGTAACAGCCAAAAATGTATTTGTATCTACAATAATCTTCATAAGTACAATTGTACTTATGTCTATTCTTTTTGTCAAAGTTAATTCTGATGGTCTCGTAAAAAGTCCAGATCTCAATTTTTAACCACACCTTGTGGTTCCTATGGGGGATTCTAAAATCAATATGATGTGGTTGAAAGAACATCTGCCGACTTTTGCAGGGCTGAAGATTCCTGAAATTCTGGAGACTTCAGGCCTGGCAGGGGAGGGCACTTAGAAAAAAATGAAATATTTAAAAATCGTTTGTCAAATCAACCCTTAAATGGTTTGATTCAGGAGTGGAGGTGGAGGTTGCCCGTAACGCTGCAACCAGATGGCACATTCTAAAATTAGGGAATAAGCGGGAGTTGATATGAAATTGTTTATCGATTTTGACAAAATGACCCAGGTGTTTGCCGCAGCAGCAAGTGAAGGGCGGTTCCAGTTATTTGAATATGAAACATATGAAGTGTTAAATGCGCTGGGCTCAGAATCGGTTCCCAAGCATCATCTGCTTGCCCGCAATCATCGCTTGACCTCTGAGTTGCTTGCCCAGTTCATTGAAGAAAAAGTGGTGCTTAAGATTGTAAGCCCGGATATTGTCCATAAATCCGATGTGGGGGGGGTAAAGGTGGTGCCCCGGATTTTGGGAAAAGTCAGAAGTGAAAGCCGGCGTATGGTGGATACCGTGTGCGGCAAATTCGCAACGTTTCTGGAAGAGAATGGAGATCAAGACCCGTCATTGCAGGAATATTCGGCACTTTCCGGAGAAGAATTGTGCAACGCCATTAACAAGAAGATTAAGGGCGTTTTGATCACCCAGTTTTTACCCCCGGAGTCAGATTCACTGGGCAATGAGTTGTTGGTCAGTCTCAGGTGGACCCGGGAGTTTGGGATGGTAATTACCGCAGGGCTTGGCGGAACCGACACCGAATTCTATGCAGAACGATTCCGCCAGGGGCAAGCCGTGGTTTCGGCCTCCACGGCAGATGTATCCGGGGATGCGTTTTTTGAGATCTTTAAAACAACCATTGCCTACGAAAAACTCTCGGGCCAGACCCGGGGGGGAACGCGCCTGATTTCCGACGAGCAGCTCATGGAATGTTTTAGTGCTTTCATAGCTGTGGGTAACTACTTTTCTCCGCTAAATGATACGGCACCTTATATTATTGAGGAGCTTGAGGTAAACCCCTTTGCCTTGGTGGATTATGAGATGGTGCCCCTGGACGGGTTGTGTAAGTTTTCAGAACCCTTTTCCCCCAGAGCCTCCCGCAGTATTGAACGTATCAGCAACCTTCTTCATCCTGAAAAGGTCTCCATTATCGGGGTAAGTTCAACTAAAATGAACTTTGGCAGAAATATCCTGCAAAATATGATCAAAGCTGGGTTCCCTCAAAATAAGATGACCATTGTGTCGCCAGGGGCACAAGAGATCGATGGCGTTGCATGTGTCAAAGATATTACCCACATTCATGATTCAGACCTGATCATCCTTGCCGTGGGTGCGAAGCAGGTGCCACAGCTCATTGATGAGATTATTGATAATGATCGGGCTAAAAGTGTCATTCTAATTTCCGGTGGCCTGGGAGAAACTGTGGACAGCCAGGAAAAGGCCCGGCAAGTGGTTGAGAAAATTTCAAAGGCCCACTCCCGGGAACAGGGAGGGCCTGTTTTCCTGGGGGGAAATTGTCTGGGGATTATTTCAAGGCCCGGTAAGTTAGATTCCTTTTTCGCACCGGAGGCGTGTTCCCCAAAACGACGGGACCAGGATGCCGGCCCGGTGGCCCTGGTCAGCCAGAGCGGTGCCTTTGGGCTGGTGCGTATGACATCCCTTGTATCCGGTGATCCGGCATACAATATCACCGTTGGAAACCAACTGGATCTCACCATTGGGGACTGTATAACTTGGCTTGCTGATGCTAAGGATATCTGCGTGATCTGTGTTTATGTGGAGGGGTTCCAGGATCTTGATGGCCTCCATACCTGTCGGGGGATCAGAAAAGCGGTGCAAAATGGAAAAGAGGTTTTGGTGTACAAGGCAGGTCGCACCCCGGAAGGAAAACAAGCCACCTCCGGTCATACGGCATCCGTTGCAGGGGACTATATGGTTTGTACTTCTTGCCTCAGGCAGGCAGGTGCCCTTGTGGCGGATAGTCTCGAAGAATTTGACGGCCTTGCCAATATGGCGTTATCCCTGCATACAAAAAAAATGTCAGGATACAAAGTCGGTGCATTGAGTTCGGCGGGCTTTGAGTGTGTGGGGGTGGCAGATGCCCTTGAGTCACGGGATTCCAGTTTGGAGTTACCTTTGTTTTCATTTGAAACCCAACAAACCATTGCCGCTCTTTTTGAGAAATCCGGTCTTGCAAAGATCATGGATATCAAGAATCCCCTGGACATCACCCCGGCAGCGCCGGATATCATCTATATTGAGGTGATCAAGGCCATGATGCAGGATGACGGGATTGATGTCATTGTCACCTCCCTTGGGTCGTTGGCTCCGGCGACGTCGGACACACCTGCCCCCAACACCCCGGAAGGATTTACAACGGATAAAAATAGTCTGGCTTCTTTGTTGCCGGGTCTGATGGCGGATTCTGATAAACCATTGGTGGTTTTCAATGATGCGGGCAGGTCACACGAGCCCATCAATAATCGGCTCAGGCAGAACGGTATACCGGTTTTCGATACCTCAAGCCAGGCCATGACGCTATTGGCACGGTATACCGCTTATAGGGATCGAGTTCAAAGTTAATCAAAATATCATAAGCTCCCGGCTTTGGATTGTTCATTTTCCTTCCAAAACGGCACAGTTCCCCCGGACCGAGTTCAGCGTTTTGGAAAGCTTTATTTTTATCGCTACTTTAAAACGCCTCGCCTCTCTTTTAAAAAGTGAAAAAAATATGAATTGATCAAATTACAAGTATCCGAAAAATCGGTTTTTGACCACAGCAGTATGAACAAAATTTATCATTGTAATATAATCAAAAACAGGTAAGCCGGTTTTTTGCTGCACTTTATATGAATATGGAGGCAGATCACTACATTCCAGAAGGATTGCTCCAAGATCAGGATTCGCTTGAGTCATCTCTTCTATTGTATCCAGTAATTCTTTTTCTATCTTTGATGAATCAAGTGTCCCTTTTTCCTCCAGTATGGCCTGCTTGAATTCTTTTTTATCTTCCATTCCCGCTATCACCATTGGAATTATTTCCGGGTCCACACCAACAGCATTAAAATGTCTGTTTGTCAGAGAGGATTTGTTAGCCGTGACAATACCAATTTTCTGTCCAGGTTTTAAAATCTGAAATATAAAAGGGATCTGTATAAGACTTGAAAGAAAAACAGGAACAGATACTGAAGCTGCCACCTCTTTTTGAAACAGAGCCGTAAATCCACATCCTCCGGTAATTGCCTTGACTCCCTGTGATTCAAGTGCCTTTGCAGCATTGATAAACGGTTCGATCAAAGCGCTGTCTTGTTCTTTTATCAGACGTTTCAGAGAGGCCTCTTTGACTTTAATATATTGTACAGGAAATGGAAATGTGGTGGCATTTCCCACATTACCGGGGAGGTATGGAATGTTCACATTTAAAATGATAATACCGATTGAAATTCCATACCAGGACTGCTGTCTATTCGCTACTTTATAAATGGCCATTTGCTTTTCCTTTTTATTTAATTAAAAAGCGCGGGAACAAATAAGGTAATAGTCGGTATATACGTTATCAAAAGTACAATGATAATATTTGCCGCAATAAATGGTAAAATAGCCTTGCTTATTTTTTCAATGGGTTCTTCTGAAATGATTGAAGCAGCAAAAAGACAGCACCCTACTGGCGGAGTTGCAAGCCCGGTAATCAGATTAATACTCATAAAAATACCAGCATGCAAAGGATCGATATGCAGCATATTAAACAGGGGGATGAATACGGGGGTTACGATCATTAACGCCGGTATACTGTCCATGAACATTCCCAGGAAAAAGAGTAGAAAGTTTATGAACAGCAGTATCTGCCATTTTGCGGAAACATTATTCATCAACATTTCTGCAAATCTCATTGGCAGCTGTTCGTTGGATAAAGCCCAGCCAAACAATGCGGCAGCTGCAATAATAATAGAAACACTACCTGTTTCTATGGCCGAATTCTTAATAACGGCCAAAAGCCTTTTAAAAGATAGGGACCGATAAACAAAAAGAGCGATGAATATGGAATAAAATGTTGCAATCACGGCTGCTTCTGTTGGGCTTACAATACCAAGCAATATCCCGCCTAAAATAATAACAGGCAACATAATAGCGAGCAAGGCATCTGCAATTATTTTCAATCCCTCTTTCACTTCAATCTTTTCTTCCCTTCTTGGAAGGTCATGTCTTATTCCGTGTATTTTCACAACTGCCATTTGTGCCACGCCGACCATCACCCCAGGAATAGCACCAGCAAGAAACATATCCCGTATTGAAACCTGGGCAATTGAACCGTAGATAATAAACATGATGCTTGGAGGAATAATGGGACCCATTGTGGAAGAGGCAGCCGTTACTGCAGCACTGAAGCTTTTTGAATATCCTTTTTTAGCCATTGACGGAATCATGACGGAACCGATTGCCGTTGTATCTGAAATGGCGGTTCCTGTAATACCGCCAAAGAACATGGAGACAACGATATTAACATACGCAAGATTTCCTTTTACTCTACCGACCATTAGATCTGCAAGCCTAATAAGTCTGTCACTGATTCCTGCTTCAGACATTATCTTTCCTGCAAGAATAAAAAATGGAATTGCGAGAAGTATAAAAGAATCAAATGATCTCAAGAGTCTTACTATTACTATGCTTAAACTAATATCTGAACCTATAAAATACACCAGGGTTGAAGCAATCAGTGCAAAGGGTATGGGAATTCTGATTGCCATTAAAATAAAAAAACAGACAACCATCAGAATTATATATGTCATAATAAATCTCCGAGTATTTATAGTTCAAGTATTTTTTTAATTAGAAAGAGCAAAATCAAAAGTGCGCACAAAGGAATGGAAAGATATACGATGCCAACTGAAAACCAGGGTATGATAGGCGTATTAACGGGCCACATGGAAATAGAATGCTTTAGCCCCATGACAATTAAAATAAGACTGACACCTATCATTATGGTGCAGTGACACAGGTCAAAAATATATTTTAACCGGTTAGAGGCCCTATCATAGATAAAGTCAATCTGGGCATGGCCGCCTTCAATATATGAAACACCGCTTCCCACTAGCACGATAAAGATGTATGCGTAGCGTGAAACTGTATTTGACCAGGCGATGGGGTTATCAAAAAAATATCGTAATACGATGTTGACTCCCAGGACAAGAATCAATCCAACCATCAATACAAATAAAAAGAACTCGCTTGCGATTTTTAGTTTATCCATACTACTGCCGACTATTGTTATAGCCATTTCATTTTTTGTTGTATTTGCCATTGCAAGATCCTTTCTTAGCTTACTTCAACGCCCTTGTGTAAAATTAAGTCTACTTCCTAAGTCTCATATAAAGCTAAAAAAAATGCCTGGTGTTGAAAATATCTCAAATCAAATAATTTAGTTGTATTATTTACAACACCAGGGCATTGTATTCGTTATTATTTTTTAGATGCTTCAGGAAGTCTTGCATTTGGATCAAGGTATTGAATCTCCTTGTACCAAGTTTTCCATTGCGGCTTTTTAGTAAACCATTTATCGTAAACTTTTTCAGAAGCTTTTTTAAACTCAGCAGTATCAGGATATGTTATAGTACTTCCCTCTGCTTTAACCTTTGTAATATATTCATTTTCCCTTGTATACTGCCATGCATCCGTTAATTCAATAGATGCAGTTGCAACCTCTTTAACAATTTCTTTTTGTTCGGCGCTCAATTTTTTCCAGGTTTTAGGTGATATAAATAGTATTTTCTGTGTCCACATCTGATTCAAAATGGCATAGCTTGATACAACTTCACTCATTTTAAAGATACAATTGCAGTAAACACCAAGATCATCAGCCTCTACCATGCCTGTCTGTAAGGAGGTATAAAGCTCACCCCAGTCAGTCGGGGTAACTGTAAATCCAAAGGATTCATAAATATCGATAAACAGGGGATTTTGCATACATCTGAGTTTTATGCCTTTACAATCTGCGAGGTTGTTTATGGGCTTTTTACTGGCAATTGCAAATCCGTTGCAGTCAGAATATATACCCAGAGCAATCATTCCGGTCGCAGTACTGACTTTTTTTAGAATTTCTTGAACAACCCCTGAACTTCTTGCAACTTTGTAATGTTCCATGCTTTTGAAAAGATAAGGAAGCTGCAGGAACTGAATATCATCATAATAACCTGCTATATGACCTGCACTGCTTGCCGCGATATCAACCGTGCCTGCTTTAGCAAACTCTAATGCTTCTTCTTCGCTACCGGTAAGCGTGCCTGGATAAATAGCTACTTTTATTGCACCATCCGTCTTTTCTTCAAGTAAAGTTTTAAATGTCTCAGCAAGCAGCTGATCGGCATCATACACATTGTTTTGGTGTGCAAATTTCATCTTAATGGTGCCTGCAACAGCATAAGTTGCTCCAAATAGTATCATACAAGTCAGAACAGCAATAGTTTTTTTGAGGACTCTAAATTTAAAAATTTTTTCATGGGCCATTGTTTGGGCTCCTTTTAAAAAAAGTTGATAATTTTCCTGTAAACCAAAGTTATAAATAATGAGCTGAGCTTCTTATCACACATTTGGTACCTGATTTTTTGCATCACCTCCTTAAAATACTAACGGTTTATCAATACCTTACCTTCGCCAAATTCAAAATTGATTTGAAACTTGGTAATCAAAATACCATATGTTGTGCCAATATGGTAGTAAAATTACAATATATAGATTGAGATTTGGCATCCTTCATTTCTACTTTACACTTTTACGTGGTGAATTCCCATTTTTCGATGGTCACCCTTAAAAAGTGTAAAGTACTTTTAGGGTCAAATGAAGAATGCCTGAGATTTAAGCCAAAATAAAATTGGCGAAGGTCTTGTTTATTGTTTTTTAAATTTACTTTCCCATTTTTAAAATATATTCAAGTCGATTTCCAGCAGCCTGGTACTTTAATATCTCCATGGCTTTTTCGGCAACAACGCTGCCGCCTTCAACTGGCGGCAGACCACCCTGATAGATATTTGTGATAACCGTATACTCATACCCGATATTCGGTAATTCACTGTACAGGGCCGCCTTTTTTTGTGCTTCAGAATCTTTTAATTTAAGCGCAAGATATGCGGACATACTTTTTGAAGATAATGCATCTCCACCAGGGCGTTCGCCGACAAGCATGATCACAAGGTTACAGTCAAGGCTGTCTGCGATGCATTCTGAAAGCTTAACCCTGCCATAGTGTACAAACATGGTCTTTCCCACTGAATAATTTTTACTTTTTAAACCATCCATTAGAACTGGAAGAAGTTCAGAAACATTATGGTGAATTGCTTCGGCACTTAGTCCGTCTGTGACAACAATCTGCACATCGTTTCCTTCAGGCAAAAGAATTTTTAAAGTTTCCATGGGAAACTTAGAACCAAATTCAGGATTTTTAAGGTGTTCCGCCTGATTCTGAGCATTTGTTTGAAATTCTCTAAAAGAAAATTCAGAAAATTTATCAATTTTTAGCCTGCTGTGCACGGCTTCTCTGCCCACGGACTGATTCGTCCTGAGAATCTGTTGCACCTTAGTTACTGGCCTGGGTCCTGCATTTTTAAAACCCGGGGCTGTCGGAAGGGATTCGTGGAGTCTCTGAAACTCAATATCCGAATTGATAAAGAGTTTCGGATCACCCCAGTGTGGTCCGCGTGTGACTGTCCCGTATGGAGATTGATTAAAAATGCCTTTTTCAACTGCCCAGTGTAAAAATTCAGGAGTGGGGTTTCGATCATAGATTTCACGAAGTGTCTGGTCATCGTGCCCACTATTTACAAAGTGAGCCAGCATCCTGTCGGTGCCCAGGTAAACATCCATAAAAAAACTTGCACCTGCTGCCGCAGCAAGTTGAGCTGCCATTTGCTGGCCTTCAAGATGAGAATCAGAATGCATGGTGTAGCTTGGGCTGATTCCCATGGGGAGCCCAAGAAGTTTTCCCATGAAATTATCCTGGAGTGTTGATACCATCAATTCAAAATCATTGAGGTGGGTTTCGGGACCGATGAAACCTGTAGCATTATTGACCATAAAGGGATCATACCGGCGACATAATCCATAACACAAGGCTTCACATGTGGTCATATCGATATCATTGTGTTTGCGATAACTCATTTCGCTGCCCTGACCAGTTTCAAAATACATGAACTGCTCTGCCATATCCTTGAGCGGACCTTTTTGTGCCATGGTGCGGTAAGCTTCATCCATGAAATCCACTGTAACGTCAAACTCTTCGGTCAAGGTTTGCTCAGTCCCGGCAAAACTCTGAAACAAAATTTCAACGGGCGCCCCCTGTTTTAGAGCAGCCAATTGAGATTTTACATGACCTAGAACACATATCTGGGTGGGCGCGCCGGTTTCTCTGCGAAGTTTATCCAAGTGCCAAAGTATGGAAACAATATTATCCACCGAACCATCGGATGGGTTGACCCCGATAAGGCAATCACCCATGCCCATGGCGAGGTCTGTGTAGACCATCATGGAAATGGCATCGAGGTTATCTTTGGGATGGTTGGGTTGCAATCGAAATGATAGCGTTTTAGGTAGTCCGATCAGGGTTCTTGCCCGGGTGGGTTTGAAAAGTTTTCTTGGTACAAAAACCAGCTCATGAATATCCATTAATTTTGTTAATGCCGCCACAGTAACAGGTGTCAATGCCCTGCCTATGGCCATTATTCTGGTTCCTTCACTCCGCAGGATAAGGTCTTTTAACTCCCCGAGAGTGAGGTGTGCCAATCCCTCAAACGTTCCTCTATCAATCTCATATCCTGCTCTCATAACAGAGTCTACATTGCCGTTATTGTTGGTGAGAGGTGTGTCATAAAAATGCTGCAATGTTAATGACAATAGAATGGAGCGTGCTGCTTCCCGAACCATTTCATTTTCAGCTGCAAGACCTGTTGTACGATCACCTGCCTTGCTGATGTCGGCGGCACCCAGAAGTTTTTTTAAGCCTTTAAAACTAAAATTTTTATTCAAGATAGTACAGGAATAAACTTCTTCTGGTCTGGGAAAGGGTATATCAATCTCCTTTAGTGGTATGAGTTGTTTCATTCTTTCTCTTTTCCTTTTATCAATAGTTTAGTGAACCCCGTAAAAAGAAACCGGCACAATGCTACGGTGTAACCGGCCAATATTAACAAAGTGCGCATTCCGATCAGGAATTTCGTCAATCACAATTAGATTGACCCTGGACTGTTGCCAGTTTGTAGTGTAGTTTCCAAGCGTCTTACCGTAGTTTTCCGGTGCCAGTATTAGTAGAGGTATATCCGGGGGAAACGACACCCTTTTTAGACCTTCAGCCAAACTGATGCCTAATCCTTTAATTCTATCAAACGTTTCACAATTCGGGGCATTGAGAATTTGTTTTTCATTGGTTGTAATAGGATTGGAGATTATCTGGATACAGGCACCTTTGGGGCTTTTTTTCGCAATAGAGAATACTTGAATAACTTCATCCAGATTCCCGTTGATTCGCAGACGGGCTACAATGGGAATATCTCTAAAAGGCAGCACATCAGGATTGGGTAAAAACATGGTTGATCCGGAAATCTCAGTGTTATGTAAGGTTAAACCGTATACAGTGGCACGTCCCATATTTTCAGGACGCAGTGTTCTTATGTGGTTGGACAGTATCGGGGAAGCGACGATTCGCAGTGCAAGATCAATCCCAAAATCGCCATAATAGGTGGTGCCCGGGAGACTCTTCTTCTGGGCGAATTGGTATATGAGTTCACCGACCCCTCCGGAAAAAGTGATGGCTGTTTCAGTCCGGTCAGAAATCATGTTGAATGGCGTTTGTTGATGTAACTTTGCTATGGGGGCCTTGAAAAATGACAAATCACCGATTACCATCGCTTCCAGTGCTGCAATATAAAAATCAAGAATGGCAGCGATTTCCGGTGGGTCAAGAAAATCTCCTATACTTTTTGAAATGGAAAAATGATCCATAAGTTTTTGACCGTAATAGGAGATATGTTTCAGCAGATAACTCCCCGGCTGAAATTGAAAATGCCTTGCCCCCACATAAAAGCAACCGGTTTCGTTGACTTGGCCTGCCTTCCCTATTGCCGGGTTGGTCGTTCCGCCGCCAATATCCAGATTGATGATGGATCGCTTGGGGTGATGTCGTGACAATGTGGAAGTGCAACCCATAAATGCTAACCATGATTCGAGATTAGGATCATCAGCGGTTGCGATAATTGCCTCGCCGACCCTTTCCCCAACCAGCCTTGCAATGGCATCGGCATTACGTTGTCTGGCGGCCAGGCCGGTAATTATAACGCCGCCAGAAAATAGATCCTCGCTTTTAACTTTGCTTTCATCGAGCCACTTTTCTAAATAAGCTTTTAAGCGAAGTTCATCGATCATCTCTCCTTCAAAGGGTGTGAACTTGGACGCTGAACGATAGATAACCTGAGGGTCTCCTAATGCCATTCTGCCGGTTATAGAGTTAAGGCCGACACCGGCAACTGCAACCATTGCACTGCTTGTGGTTGAGCCAAAATCCAGACCTATCATTTTGACCCTGTCTTTTCGATTGAATACTTTTGAATGACTGCTCATGTAATCTCCATGTCAGAAAGCTACTTATTCACTCTTTGCACTTTGGCTAATATATCAATTGGTATATCAATTGATATATTAGCTGTCAATCGTTTTTTTTAATTATTTTTCAGGTGCTTACAAAAGATGATATTTTTTTTAATATAAAATAATTTATGAAAAACCATTTTTATGAAACAGAAAAATTTAAAAAAAATCTGAGAATACAAATCATACGCTAAATAAATACAAACAATTAAAGATTTTTAAGGCAACAGGTTGTTGTTATTCCATCATAAAAAAAAGATAAAAACTTGATTCACCCATTCATGAATCATCTCAATCTTGTTTTTTCCCTGTACAAGTATGCAATGATTCATTATGTATAAGAAATATTAGGGCTAAGTTAATATGATAATGAAATACGTGACTCTCAGGAATACAAAAGAACATGACATCAACTAAAAAAAAAGCATATGAAAATCTCAGGTATCGAATTATTACTCAGAAACTTGCACCAGGTGAGCTCTTAAAAGATAAAGATTTAATGGGTCAATATGGCATCGGGCGCACGCCATTGCGAGAAATTATCACAGAGCTACAGAATGAGGGACTTATCAATCGGGTTGCCAGGGCCGGTACATGGGTGGCACCGATGGATTTTGTCTTTTTAAAGCAAATTACAGAGATAAGAATAGGCCTGGAAGGAATAGCAGGTGAGTTGGCAGCAGAGAAAATTTCAAAAGACCAGTTGGAACAGCTGGAACAAATTTTAGCAAAGGTTGGTGCGCTTGAAGCAGAAGAAAAACTGAATACTGAAGAGTTGATTAAATGCGAGTCTCAGTTCCATAATGTCATCTATGTAGCGACAAATAATCAAAAATTAGAGACGTTGTTAAAAAGTTATCAGAGTATCGGCGCCAGATTCTGGCACTACCTTGCATACAACCAAGAGGAATTATTCAAACAGTTTGAAAGCCAGCGACAGATGTTTTTGGCCATTAAAAAAAAGGATAAAATTAAATGCAAGGAAATTATGGAACAACATATCCGCGATTATATGGGTATTATTGATAGAAAAATAAAGCTGCTGAATGGTGCTCTTGATCCAAACGATTAAATATTCATCATATTTTTGATAAACATAACACTGATGGTATGAAGCTTGGGCGGTTGTCATTTGCAAATGTGCAGGGCTGATGGTTGAGGGGTGAAGCCACCAGCGACGATTTAGATGAACTTGCCCTGAAAGCTGCAACTGTTGCTTTTGTGGAAACCTTAACCTTTGATGATTACCTTGCTTTGAAACGCCTTGCCGGGACAAAATGGGATAACATGAAATCCGATTTGAGGTGATCAAGGCCATGATGCAGGATGACGGGATTGATGTCATTGTCACCTCCCTTGGGTCATTGGCTCCGGCGACGTCGGACACACCTGCCCCCAACACCCCGGAAGGATTTACAAATGACTGACAAAAAATACAAAACTATAGCTTTTCAGGGAATGGCCGGTGCCTATTCAGATCTTGCCTGCCGGGAAGCATATCCTGAACTTGAGACAGTCCCCTGCGTCTCCTTTGAGGCAGCATTTCTTGCCGTTCGGGAAAAAAAGGCTGATCTTGCCATGATTCCTGTCGATAATACCCTGGCAGGCCGCGTCGCCGATGTCCACTATCTCATCCCGAATGGAGAACTCCACATCATCGGGGAGCAATTCCAGCTTATACGTCACTGTTTACTGGGTCTTCCCGGTGCAGAACTGGAAGAATTGACAGACGTTCACAGCCATGTCCATGCCCTTCCACAATGCAAAAAAATCATCGAGGAACTGCAACTCGTCAAGCACACCGTTGCCGATACGGCAAAAGGTGCTTCTGATATAAAAAAGTGGGGTGACAAGACACAGGCAGCGTTTGCTTCTGAATTAGCTGCAAACATCTATGGCCTGGAGATTTTGAAAAAAGATGTTCAGGATGCTGCACACAACACCACACGATTTTTGGTCTTTTCCCGTGACAGGGAAGTGCCGGAATTCGAAAAAGGAAAAAATTGCCTCACAAGTTTCACCTTTGAGGTAAGAAACATTCCCGCAGCACTGTATAAAGCTATGGGCGGCTTTGCCACTAACGGGGTGCAAATGGTAAAACTGGAAAGCTATGTCGATAAAGACTTTAATGTGGCCCGTTTCTACGCCGATGTAGAAGGACATATTGAAGAACACTCACTGCAACTCGCTTTTGAGGAACTCCGATTTTTTGCAAAACGTGTTGATATTCTGGGAACATACCCCGCTCATAGTTTCAGAAGTTCAACCAGGAAATGACATTTCCTTGCATCCCCTGCGTGCATCTGGGCAGCATTTCCTGTGCTCAGGCATAGTACTTTCAATTTAATACCTCAAGTCCCAAAAGATCAAGATGTCGATCAATACGGTTATGAATTATTTAAAAGCGCTTGAAAATGCATTTATCATTCATCGGGTAAGCAGATACGATATTGTCGGAAAAAAACGATTTGAGATAAACGACAAATACTATTTTGAGGACATTGGTATTCGTAATGCAATTGTTAGCTTCCAACAACAGGATAGTGGTAAAATTCTTGAAAACATTGTTTACAAGCATCTGAAGATAAGAGGATACGACGTTTGCGTCGGTAAGTATAAGAATCTGGAAATTGATTTTGTTGCTCAAAAGCCGGGGGAAACGGTTTATATTCAAGTCGCATATCTTTTACCGACACAGGAAACCAGAGATAGGGAATTCGGCAATCTGTTAAAAGTCCCGGATAATCACAGAAAAATTGTGGTTTCCATGGACGAATTTGCACAAGGAAACGTTGATGGTATTGAACACTTGCATATATTGGATTTTCTCAAACGGGAGTCATAATTTCCTCAGATACTGAGCTATCGAAGCAATTTTTCCCCAAAGCCTTTAATGCTTTGTTATGCCAATATTTCTTCAACCGGCAGTAATTGCTTGCCGTGACGAACAGTTAGAATAGATATTCGTTTCTCTTCAAGTCGATACACTATTCTGTAGTTCCCGTAGATTATTTCTCGATATTGATCTTTGTTTATTTCTGGAACAATTCGTCCCAATTTAGGAAACGACTCTAAGCTCTCAACTTTTGAAAATATGGTGTCCACCCAGTTTCCAGCGGCAGTTGGTTTATCTTTTGCTATATAGCTTGCAACCTCTGCAACTCTATCAATAGCCAATGGTGACCAGATTATTTTCATTCAAAAATCCGCTGCATGACCATCTTTTTCGCTTCATCATGGTTGACTCCATCACCTTTGTCTATCTGGTTGATTGATGTTTGTATCTCTGTCAGAAGTTCCATTTTTTCTTGCATTGATTCGTATTCATTGGCATCTAAAAGAACAGCAACCCCTTTTCCATGTTGGGTAATGACTAATGGCCTTTTTGTCTCACGAACTTGTTTAATAAATGACGCAATTCCGGTTCGAACCTCTGAAAGCGGTTTAATATCTTGGTCTATCCTCAGTCTTTGCATTACACACCTCTTTTTTAATTTTTGTACATTTTAACGTACTATATTTGAAAGTGCAATGTTTTTCTAAGGGAACGATTAGCTCACCTGCCGCGCCGAATAGTTGGGTGAAATCGCCACAGTTTCTCGCGGTCAGGTTAAGTGGCTGGTTATTTTTTAAGGCATCACAGTAGGAGTTGTGAGGGACTTCGGGAGCCAAGATTCAAGATTCTGAAGATGTGGCATGATTACCTGGAAGGATTGATAAAAAAGCACAATAGAAAATATTCTCTGCGTCTCCAGCTTGAGGCGTTGCGGGCATTGAGCTGATTTCACAGGCCATTTTTTTGAGGCAGTGGGTCATTGTCCTGTGCTTTGATTCAAGAATGAAGGTTGCTCCAAAAACGGCAGCCAGAGGGGATATTCTAAAGAAATAGAATAAGCGGGAGTTGATATGAAATTGTTTATCGATTTTGAGAAAATGACCCGGGTGTTTGCCGCAGCAGCAAGTCAAGGTGGACCGGCCGATACCGGCTTCACTTGCTATTTCATGATGAGGTTTCCCACCCATCCGTACTTTTTTTATCACAGCCTCTTTTGTTTTAATCGGGTATACCATAAAATCACCTCAATGCCCCCGGGTTTGATTTTCAATTGAGGCGACATCTATCCTGACACAGGGGGATCACGATTTTTCTTAAAGTAGCATTCTAAAAGAAAATATGCTATTTCCAACGATCTATAAAAAAAAGGAATGCTCAATTATGGAGAAACAATTATCAATCAAACATATCAGTTTTGAGCACATTTTTAACGCTACGAATAATGGGTTGATTGTTACGGACACAAAGGGTGCTATTCTAAAAGTAAACAAAAAAGCAATTGAAATACTGAATCTAAAAAAGAATACACTTAAAAAAAAAACAATTTTTGAAATTTTGCCGGTAATTGGCGAATTAATTCTTGATGTATTGAAACAGGGTGACAATCTTATCGGCCAACAGATAAATGAGAACGGAATTAATATCGTTCTGAGTATTACCATAATTAATGATAAAAATTTATCCATCGGCACGATTATAAGTCTTCAGAAAACATCACAAGTTGAACAGGCTGCTAAGAAATTAGAATTCTATAAAATTCAAAACAAAGAGCTGAATGCCATTTTTGAATCGGTGAATGATGCCCTATGGGTATGCGATGGACAAGGGACGTTGATTAACATCAATAAAGCTTCGGAAAAACTGAGCCAAATAAAAAAACAAGATGTTATTGGTATGAAAGCAGAAGATTTCATACTACAAGGAATGTATGACAAATCTGTTACCAACCAGGTTTTGAAGAAAAAAAAACAAGTCACCATGGTTCAATACATCAAAAAAAGTAAGAAGAAAATTCTGGCCACCGGAACCCCCGTTTTTGACGAAAATGGGAATGTCTCTTTGGTGGTTGTCAATTCCCGAGACCTTACCTCCTTGAATATTATTAAGGAAAAATTGGAAAAAAGCCTTGAAGAGTCGGATAGGCTTCGAGATGCTTTGCAGGAAATGAATCTCCAGGAAACAAGCAAGCTGGATGTGGTAGGAGAGAGTGAGGCGATCCAGTCCGTATTAAAGGTGACCCTTAAGCTGTCACACATGGATGTGTCAAATATTCTCTTGCTTGGAGAAAGCGGAACCGGTAAGGGATTGATGGCAAAATTCATTCATAAAAACAGCAAACGGAAAAACAAGACTTTTATGCAAATCAATTGCGCGGCTCTACCGGATAATCTTTTAGAAGCAGAATTATTTGGATATGAAAGAGGCGCTTTTACCGGGGCAAAATCCAAGGGAAAGATAGGGCTTATTGAGCTTTCTGAAAATGGAACCTTGTTTTTAGATGAAATCGGGGAGCTTCCCCTGGCATTGCAAAGTAAATTACTGAAATATTTTGATGACCAGGTGGTCATGCGAGTCGGTGGGATAAAATCCCGCAAAGTGGATTGCACTATTATTGCAGCCACAAACAGAGATTTAGTATCTTTGGTAAAACTTAAGCGTTTTCGACAGGATTTGTTTTACCGAATAAACACCTTTACCATAAAAATTCCTCCCCTTCGGGAAAGACAGGAAGACATTCTTGAACTTGTGCGGTATTATCTGGATAAATATAACAAACAATTCAAGACTCAAAAAAAAATCAGTCTTGGCGCATTTACCACCATTCAAAAACACCCTTTCCCCGGCAACGTTCGGGAACTAAAAAATATTATTAAAAAAGGGGTCGTTTTAAGCGATTCAACCTACCTGGATGAGTGTCTTTTAAAGGATTTTAAACCTGAAGAGACAATCCGAAAAACCTTGGACCTTGAAAAAAATGACAAGTTCAATTTTAAGAATGCCATGATGGCCTTTGAAAAAGAGATCCTGATTCATACATTGAAAACGTCAAGGACAACCCGAGATATGGCTAAAAAATTGGGAATTGATCATTCGACGGTGGTCCGAAAATTAAAAAAATACAGCCTATCAACCATTGGTGGGAAAATGCACCAAAACGATGAGTAGGTGGGGTTGCGCACCAATCTTTTTTCTTTTAAAATCAGGTATTTGTGGAAATATCTTAATGGATTCTGGTGTAAAAAATCACCAGAAGAGCTGGTGTCTTCAAAATCTGATTTAATTAACCATCTGATTTTATAAGACAAATAGACGATATTGCCATCTGGCACAGATCTGGCATATGAATTAGTTTACCTTTGATTTTCAGTGCACAGGGAGAAACTTAAAAATTGTTTGTACTCCCTGGGGCCTTTAAATATATAAATATTTTTATATTTTAACAGGAGGCGTTTATGAAAAGAAGTATTGTTATTTGTTGTATTACGCTCATGGTTCTTTCTTTGGGGTCTGTGGCAATGGCCAAAAAACATTTCACCTGTAAGATTTCCCTGATTCATTCTGAAGATTTGTACAAGGATTCAGGTTATCCAACTGCACTTGTATTCAAAAACATTGTGGAAGCCCAGACAGGTGGGGATATCGAAGTGAAAATATATCCCAACAGCCAGCTTGGGAAAGAAACAGAGGCTATGGAAGGGTTGCAGATGGGAACCATTCAGATCACCTGTCCTTCAGTGGGTGCTGCAAGTAAATTTGTACCGGAAATGTACTCTTTAAATTTTCCTTTCATGTTTGATAATCAATTGGAAGCCTGGCAGTTCTATGATAGCGATTTTGTCAAAGAAACCCTGAAATCCACTCGTAAAAAAGGTTTTCGCTATATAGGGCAAACAGATGACGGCGGCGGGTTCGTATGCCTCACCAATAGCAAACATCCGGTAAAAAAACCGTCTGATTTAAGTGATATCAAAATGCGTGACCTGGAACACCCCGGCAGGCTTGCTTTCTGGAAAGCCCTGGGTGTTTCTGCCACGCCCATTCCCTGGGAAGAACTCTACATATCCCTGCAAACTGGTGTTGTTGACGGACAGTCCAATGGGTTTGGTATTATTTCCTGGGCCAAACTCTGGGAGGTTCAAAAATATGCCACACTGCTCAAACATTACTATGGCAGTCTGACCTGGTTTGTCAGCGAAAAATGGTTCCAGACATTACCCCCCAAATATCAGACAGTCATTGTCCAGGCAATGGATGAAGCCAAATGGGCCGGACGCGGGGTGGTCAGTATCAAGAATATTACCGGTGCTGCTGAAGCGACAGAACACGGAATGGAAGTCTATATTCCAACAGCTGATGAGATTGATGCCTTCAGGTCTCTGGGTCAGCCAGCCTATATAAAATGGGTTAGGGAAAAAACCAAAAGTACCCTTGTGGATGACGCCGTGAAAGAAATAAAAACCATACGGGCTCAAAATAAAATATTCAATTAATTCGTCGGAATAGAGGCCAGGTACGGATGTAAATCAGTGTCTGGCCTTTTATTTCTCTCAAATCTTTTTTTAAGGATGATACGATGGAGAAAATCGCAAAAACAGCTCGTCTCATTTCAGATAAACTTGAAACCGGTTTGAATTGGGCCGTTATTTTCTGCACGGGTGCCATGTTGATTGTCGTACTTGCCGGCATCATTTCCCGGGCAGGCTTTAACTCAGCCTTCCACTGGTCGGAAGAACTTGGGCGTTATACAATGATTTATGCCGGATGCTTAGGGATTGGTCTGGCACTGAAACGAGGTCTCCATGTGGGGATTGCATTGATGGTAAAAAAACTTTCGCCCCGGGTTGCCATGGTGTGTGATATTGGCGGCAGAATTTTAATCGCCATTTTTCTGGTAGAAATGACCATTCAAGGCATATTTGTCTGTGAAGTTGTTTCCATGCGAACCTCTCCGACAATGGGATTTAATATGGTGTGGGTGTTTATCATTACCCCGGTCACTTGTATTTTGCAGCTCATATTTCTTGGGTTGATGACAATTGAGGATGTTGCCGGGGGCATACAGGGGAAGAGTCTTGTGATGCGTGAACATCACATAGACTTTTAATAAGCGGCTACTTTTTACCCCTATTACACTTAAACACCCTAAAAGTCTTAGGAGAAAATTCTATGGGACCACTATTATTAGTATCTTTCCTTTTTCTTGTTGCTGTTGGTGTGCCCATTGGCTACACCCTTGGCATCGTCTCTGTGGGAGCCGTTCATATCGCATGGGAACCGCAATACCTGCTGGTTCTTTCCCGAAAAATGGTTTCAGGCGTGGACTCTTATACCATCATGGCTATGCCGCTTTTCATGCTGGCGGGAAATCTCATGAACAAGGCCAAAATCACCGATGCCCTGGTTGATTTTTCCCATTCCCTGGTCGGCCATATCCGGGGTGGTTTGGCCCAGGTTAATATAGTTGCTTCCATTATGTTTGCAGGGCTTACAGGCGTTGCCATGGCTGATGTTGCAGCATTGGGTTCCATTCTGATTCCGGCCATGGAAAAGGACGGTTATGGCAAGCCTTTTGCGGCCGCCATTACGGCAGCCTCTTCAGTCATCGGCCCCATCATTCCCCCAAGCCTTGTTATGCTGATTTATGCACATGTCATGGGCGTTTCAGTTGCCGCCCTCTTTTTGGCAGGGGTTATCCCCGGCATAATGATGGGATTGATGCTCATGGTGACCACTGGTATTATTTCCAAAAAAAGGAATTATCCCAAACGCGGTACCCGTCCCACCTTAAAGAAGGTCTCAATGTCTCTGTTCAAAAGCCTGCCGGCTTTAGGATGCCCCGTCATCATTCTGGGCGGTATTGTCTTTGGGGTCTGCACGCCGACGGAGGCCGCGGCACTGGCTGTCCTGTATTCTTTCCTGCTGGGATTCTTCCTATACCGGACCATTAAACTAAATGACCTGCCGGGTATTTTTCTGTCCAGTATGGTTCACACCTCGGTTGTGTTTCTGATTATCGGAACGGCCTCCCAGCTCGGCTATTTGATCACAGACGTCAGTCTGCCCCAGGAAATATCCCAGGGCATGCTCGGCATCACGACCAACAAGTATCTGATGCTCATCATCATCAACCTTTTTCTGCTGCTCATGGGTATGATTTTAGAAATCATTCCCAATGTGGTTTTACTGAGTCCCATATTTGCGCCCCTGGCAGTAGCACTTGGGGTTCATCCCATTCACTTTGCTCTGATCCTTCTTGTTAACTTGAATATCGGTATGAACACACCCCCTATGGGGGGGCTGTTGTTTATTACCAGCAGTATGGCAGGGGAAAGATTTGACAGAGTCATGCATGAAATGTGGCCGTTTATCGGTACTCAGATCATCACCCTGTTTTTTATTACCTATATACCGGAAACCACCCTGTGGCTCCCAAGGCTGTTTGGATTTCTTTAGTTGTTATAGATAAATGCACATGAACTGATACTCTTTTCGCCCTCATTAATAAGCGGAAGGTGTCAATTCATATGCTCTGAACTATAGTCATAATTAAAATACTATTTGTTTAAAAAATAAGGAGAAGCATATGTCTTAGGGACTTCAAAACAAATACTCTACCCGTTTTCACTTGAGACATGCCCGTTAATACGGGCCATCAGGTTTGAAAGTGGGTAGTTTTAATATTACGAAGTCCCTTAAATCATCCGTGTCGATGGCATTGCCTATAAAAAATCCTGAAACAATTGAACATTTTAAAAAAGCAGGAGCAACTTGTAATCCCAATGAAACAACATTCTTCCTCATCTGTTGTAAAAAAGGTACGCGCTTTATTTCCCGGGAAAGGCAGTAGAGCCCGGACCCAGGGTACCCAACATTTTGATATCATTATTGCCGGAGGCGGAATCATTGGTGCTGCCGTTGGATACGGGCTTGCCAGAAAAGGATGCCGCGTTGCAATCCTGGATGCCCCCCCGATTATTGACAGGGCATCCCGCAGCAACATGGGACTTATCTGGAGTCAGTCCAAAGCTCTGGGATGCCCGGAATACTCCCGATTGGGGTTTCTATCATCCAGACTCTTCCCGGCCCTTGGCCGTGAACTTTTAGACACCTCGGGAATAGATATTGTTTACTCCCCGTCGGGGGGCATTATTCCCTGTCTTGGCGAGGAAGACTTCAACCAGCGTTCCAACTACATTGACGGCCTCATGGCCCAATCCGGCGGAGATTATCCCGGGATAATGATTTCCCGAGGCCAGCTTGAAAAAATGCTGCCGAAAATCAACTTCGGAGGTCAGGTTGTGGGGGGGTGCTTTTGTGAGGGGGATGGTTTTGTGGAGCCCTTGAAGCTGTTATTTGCCCTGCGCCGGGGCATGGTCAACCTTGGGGGAAGTTTTTTGAACGATTCCAGGGTCAGCAGCATTTCCAGGGACGCCAAAGGGTATGTCCTAAAAACCGCAAAAAAGGTTTTTTCATGTGAACGGCTGGTTTTGGCCGGGGGGATGGGAAACCGCCAACTGGCAGCTCACTTTGATCTCAAGGTGCCGGTTCAGCCAACCCGGGGACAAGTTCTTTTAACTGAACGGGTGGGGGACCTTTTGCCCATTCCGTTGTTAGGGATCACCCGGACCCCCGGAGGAACGGTTATGGTGGGATTCATGCATGAAAATGTCGGTATGGATACAGGATTGGTACCTGAATCACTGGCAAAAGAAGCGAACTGGGCAGTGTCGGTCTGGCCGGGTATTGCAGACTTAAGGGTCATTCGATGCTGGAGCAGTCTGCGGGTGATGCCCCTGGATGGATACCCCGTTTACGATACAATCCCCGGACATTCCAATGCCTTTCTCATCAACACCCACAGCGCTGTCACCCTGGCAGCGGCCCATGCCAAAACATTGCCGGATTTTGTTCTTGGTAAAGGACTGCCCCCGGATCAACAGATTTTTGGCCTGTCACGTTTTAAAAATATTGAGGTGAAAAAAGCCTGATGAAGATAGAAAATAAGGGTGACAAACGGGTAACAATCGTTTTTGAAGGGATTGAATACAGGGTTCCCGAAGGTATCAGTGTGGCTGCAGCAATACTGGGACATATCCATGCCGACTATACCAGCATCAATGCCATTACCGGCGAACAATGTGCCCCCCATTGCCTCATGGGTGTCTGCTTTGATTGTTTGGTGGAAATAGATGACTTGCCCAACCAGCAGTCCTGCATGATTTCGGTAAAGGATGGGATGAGAATCAAAAAACAAATGACATTAGTGGAGACAAACTGATGCAGCATCAATGGGATCTGATTGTCATCGGTGGCGGCCCTTCTGGACTCAACGCTGCCAGTACCGCTGCAGAAAACGGCCTGGAGGTTATGCTGATCGATGAGCAGAAAACGCCTGGAGGTCAGATTTACAGAAAACTTTCGGTCGTCACTGCCGAAAACCGATTTCTCCAGGCAGATGATCGCAAAACAGGCCTGGACATAATCAACCGTTTTTTTAAAAGCGGTGCCCATTACGCACCTGAAACCATCATCTGGTTTGCAGAACCCGGCAGGACAATCTGCTCCCACAAGGGCAAATCCAGGGAGATAAAGTCCCAGTATATGGTTGTTGCCACAGGCGCCATGGAACGTCCGGTTCCCTTTGCCGGGTGGACATTGCCCGGAGTTATGGGGGCAGGTGCCAGCGATATTCTATACAAAGACGCAAGCGTAACTCCCCCGGGGCCTGTCGTCATTGCAGGCAATGGACCGTTGATACCCCTGGTCTCCTCACACCTTTTATCCCTGGGGGTCGAGATTGCTGCCATACTGGATATGGCCCCCTTCACAAAACGGCTCACCTCCCTTGGTGCCCTTCCCAGGGCAATGAAAGATATGCCTTTCCTTTTAAAAGGGGCTGGGATGATGAAAAAACTATACCTCAGTAAGATTCCCATTGTACATGGAGTTACCCAAATTGCAGCCCATGGAAACCAGAAACTTGCGTCTGTAAGCTGTATTACACCACGAAAAACCCTTGAATTTGAGGTAGCTACCCTTCTTTTTCACCATGGTGTCATCCCCCGCACCCATATGTCACGGATGCTAAGACTTGAACACGCCTGGGACAGTCAACAACGGTACTGGTACCCCAAAACCGATGACAGGGGAATGAGCAGCAATGAAAAAATTTATGTAATCGGTGATAACGCCTTTGTCCATGGCGCTGATGTATCTGCATTGAAAGGAATTATAGCCGGAATCGAAGTGTCCCTTCGACTGAACATGATTTCCAATGCCGAAGCATCAAACCAGTATCATGCTGTGGACAAAAACATGAATAAGCTCCTGGCCCCCAGAGCCTTTGTTGATAATTGGTTTGCACCAGACCCAAAGCTTTATAAAGTGGATGATGATGTGATTGTCTGCCGGTGTGAGCGTGTACGGGCTGGGGACATCCGTATGGCGGTGGAACAGGGTTGCCATGAGGTTAATGAGATAAAAATTAGAACCCGATGCGGAATGGGGAACTGTCAGGGCAGAATGTGCGGTCCGGCTGTTGCCGAAATCGCGGCTGAAGCACTTGGGACTGAAGTACCGCAAGTTGGTTCCCTTAAAATAAGACCACCAGTCAGGCCGATTCCTTTTGGGCAAATATGTGATGTGGAATATATCCATTGATTGATTTTGAACAAAGGTGCACACGCTATATATTGTGAATGCTGCCACTGTGAATTTATTCCCGGTTATTCAGCAAAAAAAATATTTGTTATTGATGCCGTTGAAGAGTAGTTGTCAGATTGAAGTTGGCCCATCACCTATTTAAAAAAGAGACTGTCCAAAAAGAACACGTTAAAACGCTATTTTTCAAGAGGTCTGTATTTAATGATTGATCAAATTTCATGGAGATGATGGGGATTAAAAAACCCGACAGCACAGTTACTGCCGGGTATTTTAATTTTATCTACGATTGTGATGTTGCAGTCGCTTTTATGGACAGCGTCTTACTTATGAAGCGATATCCGCAAGGCATCAGGCAACATAGTCGTCCGGAGCCAGTTCGCCTTTGGTGTTCCAGCCCCGCAGGCGATAATAATCCTGCAGCATCTGCTCGAGTTCTTGTTCTGTTAGGGGATTTTCCGTGTTTTTCAGTTCCCGGTAAAGTCCCTTGGGCAGGCGGTCATCTTCGGGCTGCAACCCTTCCCGGAGATTAAACTGACGAACGATGTTGGTAACGGCTTTGGCATTGTTCTGCAAAGTGACCTTGTCACCGTCAAATCCCGTCAGGGCATGGATTATCTCCCCCAGGCCTTCCCAGGTATACATATCCCGGTAGAACCGGCACAGGATAAGGGTGTCAAACAAGGTCAGACGATCTTCAAAATCAAGAAACAGATCCGCCTTTTCATCAATCTGATCCGGGGGAATCATCCCGGCCAGTTCGGGTTTGTAAAAGGTGGCCCGGAGATGGCAGGCACCCCGATCGGACGTGGCATAGGCCAGCCCCATTCCCTTTAATACCCGGGGGTCATATCCAGCGGGTTCCATACCCTTGGCGTGGACGGCAATGTCTTCAAGTCCCCAGGCAGCAGAGACTTTTTTAATACCCTGGGACAGGACATCTCCAATGCCATTTCGCTGGGAAATATCGTTGAGCAGCCGCACTGTGCCATCCACATCCCCATAGGAGATGTCGTAATCCACAACTCCCCGTTCCACGGCCTCCATGGTAAAGGCACACAGATTTCCGGCGGTGATGGTATCCATGCCCAGGCGATCGCATACATCATTGAGGTGGCAGATCTCCTCAATGCTGTCGATCATGCAAAGGCCACCAAAGGCATACAGGGTCTCATATTCCGGGCCTTCGATTTTAAGACCGGCATGGCGACCGGATTTCACTGTGGTGAGCCGACCGCAGGCCATGAGGCATTTTGCACAGGCATTGGCCTTGACATCGCATTGGGAGTGCAGGGCTGCGGCATTTATTTTTTCCCGGTGATCGCAGGTTCCCTGGGTCCAGTAGCGGGTGGGAAAGGCCTTGGCATTGTTGAGCATGTCCACCATCATGGGGGTGCCAAAGCTTTTGTATGCCTTTACGCCCGGATTTGTTTTGCCTTCGGTGGTGATTCTTTTTGTGAGGGTTTTGACCTCTTCCTTGGAAAAAGGTTCTCGCTTTTTATCTCCGTAAAAGGCAATGCCCTTGATCTTTTTAGAACCCAGAATGGTACCCACACCCGTGCGGCCAGCGGAGCGCCAATAGTCATTTTCAATGACCCCAAACACCACCAGATTTTCCGCAGCAGGGCCAATGACCACGGCTCCTTTTCGTTTGTACCCGGAAGGGGCGGCAAATCGTTCAATCACAGCATCTTCTGCGGCATAGGTTTCCATGCCCCAGATATCTCCGGCATCGTGAAATTTTGCTCCCAGGGGTCCAATACCAAGTACGGTGGGGGTGTCACAGGCACCCCGGATGACCACGGCGTCAAACCCAGCGGCATCAACAGCTTCCGGGGTTTTACCGCCGGAATAGGATTCTGAGTAAAATCCGGTTTGGGGGGATTTGGTAAATACGCCGTACCGGGAAGAACCCCACACGGAGCTCTGGGTGACGGGTCCTGTGGCAAAGATAATATGGTTTTCCGGGGCCAGCGGATCAACCCCTCTGGGGTTTAGCCGGTACAGCAGCCAGGAAGCAATACCCTTGCCACCCAGGTATGTTTTGTAAATATTTTCCGGGATGGTTTCGATCTCAAATGACCGGCTGTTTAAATCAATGGTTAAAATTCTACCGTAATAGCCGTGCATGGCCTCATCTCCTTACTGATTCCCCAGGCCTCCCGGAAACACTGTTCATTGGAAGACCTGCCGGAGGGTTGTGGTACTGAAAATATAAGATTACAGGGCTTATCTTTTTTGTGCCATGATCTCTTTAACCTTGACCACACCGTCCTGGGCATCCTCTGCATAGGCGTCGGCTCCAATGCGGGCCGCCCATCTCGGTGTACAGGGTGCTCCGCCCACGATTGTGGCAAAACGACCCTTGAATCCGTTTGATTTCAATGCTTCTTCCAGGACTTTTTGCTGGGTCATGGTGGTGGTGAGAAGGGCGCTGGTTCCAATGACATCCACGTCATTTTCCACGGCTTTTTCAATGATGGTATCGATATCAACATCACGACCCAGGTCAAATACGGTGAGGCCATTGGCCTTCATCAAGGAGACAACAATACACTTTCCAATGTCATGCACATCGCCTTTTACCGTGGCAATGAGAACTTTGCCCCTTTCTTCCTGGACACCGCCCATTGCAGCCAGGGCTTCATTGATAACATCCGTGGCGGATTTCATGGCAGCGGCGGCCTGCATCAGCTCTGGAAGAAACAGCTGGCCCCTGCCGAAAAGATCCCCCACTTTGTTGATGCCTGGGATAAAGGCAGCGTTCATCAACTCCAGCGGATCTCCGCCATGGGCAATTATTTTTTTGGCGATGGTTTCAACCTCATCTTTTTTCTGGGCCACCAGTAGGTTTTTGGCCTCTTCTATGAGTGCTGCATCAATCATTTTATTCTTTTCTCCTTGGATGATGTAATTGTCATGAAACGCCCTTGTTTTTGCTTACGGTTTCGGGCGTTTCATGGGTGGTTCTTTTAAAACAGGCACTGGTGGATTATATGGATGTCCGCGTTCTAAATCTGTTAACGCAGTTGATATTGAAATCCAGTTCCCTTGCAATGTTGAACTTGGCCTCAATTCCCTTGGCACAGCCTGGCATGGGGGTCATCTGACCGATCTGCAGATCCTCTCTGACTTCGGTCATGATGACGGGGTCTGTCAGGTCCGCCACGGAAATTTTTAATTTTTCAGCCACATATGCTTTTGCTTCCCAAGTTCGCATACCCCGGGACATTTGGGCACGAGCAACCAGATCTCCGGCTCCTCGCATTCCGCCCATGCCCGATGCATGCGCGTGGGTGATCGCCATTCCGACGGGATCACCCACGCCAACCTACAGTCCATCAATTTTGCAAAGGCTTGTCATGGCAGTCGATGCACGGGATACGATGTCAATGGGTGGGTGATCGTTCACCGGTACCGCACCGACACCCATGCCCATATTGGGATGGATGGGAATTTCTGCCACTTCGCCGCACGCCTTCATAAAGGTGACGGCCCGTGCCAGGTTCCAGGGGGTTGACTCTGTGGTGTTTGTGTTAACAACGGGTCCGAATATGGTGGCGCCTGCCTGCTTGGCAAGTACGACCTGATCCTGGGGATAGAGGCCTGCCAGGCGAACGCCGTCAAATTCAAGTTGTCCGTGCATTCCAAGGATAAATTCCCCGGCCATGCCGATCTGGATGCAGATGTCGGGATATTTTTCCCTGAGTTTCCGACAGGCAATGAGGGAAGCCAAGAAATCTGCATCACCGGCTGCACCCACGGAATCGAGATTGATGCCATCTGCACCGGACTCGTACATGGCAGAGCCCGTAAAGACAATATCCCTTACCGCCTCTTCAACGGTTTGTTCAAGGGACTCCCGGGCTTCTTTTATCATGCCGTTGGGCAGCAGTTCCGAAGGGTTGGGAAAGGGCCCGTCTGGCTGGCTGTAAAGACCCAGGTTGGGCATGGCACCGTAGAACAGCGGGATATGGGTGGCAAGCAAGGCCTGCTCCATGATGGGCTGTTCCATGGTGATGATGGGTTTGATGGGTTTGTAGCTGTAGTCCACATGGCATAGCTCCATGGTGTCCGCGCCCATGATTTTTTCGTATATCTGCAGGGCCTGGATGCGATCCACATTGACCCCCACTCTACGAATTTTCAATGTACCGGCGTCATAGGTGAGAATGACCTCTTTTCCACGCTCAACACTGACAAAGCTATGGGGGCTTGCCAGAATGTCAAACATGTGTTTGAGATCATCGTCTGTTAAAACAGGGACATTGGCGCGATCCGCTGCATCCTCCGTTCCCGCCTGCATATCTTCCATGAGCTCTTTTTCACTGAGCTCCACAGGGGTCCCGTCACCGTACCGGGTAAAAATTTTAGACATGATTTTTTCCTTCATCGTCGTTTATAAACACTTTAACAGGGAAATGCCCTTGGAAATGGGTATCAAATTGACATTTCCCATTTTAAAAATGTTTTTCGAAACAGGCTGATTTTCAGTCAGTTTGGAATGCAATCAAA